>Ga0209543_1000006_pt1:262500-424831 | contig 424831 bp, 365 predicted proteins | sample MesohylFT_FD_187296 | JGI IMG/M metagenome (GOLD analysis project Ga0209543, IMG submission 187296) | Host-associated microbial community of the marine sponge Aplysina aerophoba from Gulf of Piran - sponge mesohyl, lysed by freeze-thaw... | ecosystem: Host-associated > Porifera >... | reverse complement strand
ATCTGTCCAGACACGAGATGCGTGGCCAACCGGGAGACAACGGCCTCGCGGACCTCGACGACGACGATTTCCGAGGCATCTGGGGTTTCCTCATGGAGCGGCTGGGGGATATTCCCGAGTACGTCGGTCTCTTCGAGAGGTCGTATCCCGGCACTCTGTTCGACAACATGAGCTTCGCCCATGCGTCCAACGCCATGGCCGGTTTCTACAACGTCGAGTTCGTGTTCAACAACACTCCCTGGGACCGGTTCCTGCGCGGTGACAACGATGCACTGAGCGACTCCGCGCTGGCCGGGGCGCGGGACTTCATGACCATCGGCTGCGCCAACTGCCACAAGAAGTCGAACTTCGCAGGCGATTTCCACAACGCCGCGCTTCCCCAGTTCGGACCCGGCAAGACCGGCGGCAGGGAGGACTTCGGACGCGAGAGCGTTACGAATCTTCCCGGCCACCGCCGGCGCTTCATGGCCCGCCCGCTGAGGAACGTGGAGCTCACGGCCCCTTACGGACATCTGGGCCAGTTCGCCACCCTCGAGACCTTTGTGGCCCACTACAACGACGCCGCATCGCAGCTAGAGGAGTACGACATCGCCGCGCACGTTCCGGACCGGCTGCTGTGGCCCACGCTGCTCAACAATGTCGAAGAGATTCTGGCCAACCAGGATCCCGTGCTGTTCACGCTCAGGTTCGACGAGGAAACCCACGCCAATTTGGTAGCCTTTCTACGGGCGTTGACGGACCCCTCCGCGCGGGACCTCAGTCACACCATACCTGAACGCGTCCCCAGCGGGCTACCCATCGACAGGATGAACGAGTAGGAGTGGACCGGGCGAGTGGGCCGGGACAACGGTGTTCACGGACGGTCCACCGGAGGTAGGCAGCCCGAACCGGGGACGGTCCGGTGCTGCCCGCGCCCAAGAATCTGCTGGCGGGTGTGGGTGCCGCTCGGTTGCACGCCTGGTGGCAGTTGGACCAGCCGTTGAGGGTAAGGCACCGCAAGAAGACGCGAATCTGCAACTACTTGCCAGCCCGGCAACGGGCGACAGTTTCGCATCTGGTTGTGGTGGTTGTAGTTGCATGCTTGGCGGGGTCTGATTCCCTCTGGTTGGTTCCCGCTACTTGCGACTTTAGCTGTGCGCTCGGCGGCGGGCGTCCAGTGCCTTCCTGAGCTGTCCCTCGTCGGCTCGCTGGTAGCAACGTAGGACCGTCTTGGCCGTCTTCCAACCGCCGAGTTCGCAAAGCACCTTCAACGGCTGGTCCATGAGGTCGGTCGCAAACTTCCGCCTCAGCGAGTGCCAGCCCCTGCCGCGCTTGGGTTCCAGCCCGGCGTGCCGCTGGGCCGTGGCCCACCACGACCGCACCCGCGACGAGCCCACGCACACCGAGTGACTCCCGGGTGCGGGCAGGACGGGAGCGTCGCGGCCCCCGACCTTCCTCCCCCGCGCCTCCGCGAGCGCAACGAGCGCTTCGGCGGTGACGGGCGTCGTGTGCTCGTAACCCGTCTTCTCGTACTCGGCCCGCCACCGGACGACTCCGGCATCGAGGTCGATGTCGCACCAGCGGAGCTTTCGGATGGCTCCGATGCGGTGGCCGGTTTCGTGCGCGAGCACGAGCGCGACGTGGAACCGCCAGTCCACCTTGCGGGACACCTTGAGCAGCGCTTGGTACTCGTCCTCGGCAAGGACGACCCGCGTCGGATTCTTCTCCTTGGGCGTCTTCAGCCCCCTGAGCGGGTTCCTGTCGAGCAGCAACCGGCCCCGCTCGTCTCTGGACTTCGCGGCCCAGTTGAAGATCGCGATCAGGAGCTTGACGTCGTACTCGACCGTCCGGTCTGACACCGGCCTTCCGCTCGGGCCGACCCTGCCCTCCCTTCGCGCCCGGATGAACCGGTCCCAGTCCCGTTGCGAAAGCGTTGCCGGATCGCGGTTACGTCCGAAGAACCGGAGGAACATCTCCATCGTGGTCCGGTCGTGCTGCCGGGTGTGCTCGCCTTTCGTGGGCGTCACCTCTTCCCCGTAGATTTCAAAAAGCCGTCCCAGCGTGAGCGGCTCGGCCTCGGTCTCCGCCTTGCCATTGGGCCGATGCTTCGCGAAGCCTGCGGCGGCTTCGTCAGCCTGCCGTTTGGCCCTTGCCCAGTCGCGGTGTTGGAGCGACCGGCTCAGCCTGCGCCCGTTCTCGCGCCACTCAATCTGGAAGAGGCCGGTCTTGGGATCGGCGAACACCCTCACCCGGTTCCGGCCCCATTCGCCGGCGCTGTATCCGCGCCGGACACGTTTCGTGCGTGCCATCATTCGATTCCTCTCTGGATGATGGACTGCACGATCTGCGCATTTGTAATGTCGCGTGCGCGAGCCTTCCCGGCCAGTGCCGCATCGTCCGGTACGGACGCGGTGGCTTTCCTTGGCAGGTGGGCGCGGACGAGCCAGGTCGCGCTGGGCAGGCTCTCGACGGATGCCGGTCCGGACGGACGCCTCCTCATATCCGACCCTCCTTCCGAAGCCGCCAGTAGCCCTTGTTCCTCGGCAGGTAGTGGGGCTTCAGGTAGACGCGGCGGGCCGGAAGCGACTTGACGCCATCGTAGGGCAGGCAGATCGCTTGGTAGTTGGCGAGCAGCGTGAACTCGCGGGGGGTGAACACGGGCTGCATGCTCCGCTGGAACGACTTGCTCGCGCCGATGGTGCCGCGTCCGCCTCCGGCGCGGCCGGAGAGCAGCGAGAACTCGGGTCTGCCGGTGGTCTCGGTGAACGTGTAGGAGGGCTGCGTCTTCATGACGGAGCCGCACATCTCGGAGGCGATCCGTGCCGAGGACTCGTCGGACAGCGACAGGAAGATCCGGGTGCGGAGCGTCTGCACGAGCGTCCGCCACGCCTCGCCCGAGGGCAGCACGGAGCGGAGCGACGAGAGCGATTGGGTGGCGACAATAGGGATGCAGCGGCACTGCCGGGTCAGCGCGAACGCCTTCTCGTCCCCGGAGGGATCGTCCTGCCCGACGGTGGCGAACGCTTGATACTCGTCGCAGAGGAAGACGGCGGGCCGCATGTAGTGGTCTGGACGCCGTGCGGCCTCTGCGGGCCTTCGGAGCAGCGCCTGCATCCACGCGTTCTTGAGCAGCACGCCGATGGCGCGGGCAAGTGCGGGGTTCGCACCGGCGGGCATGTTGAGGGCGAGGACCTTGCCGTCGCCGATCAACTGCGCGAGCGGCGGGAGCCTTCGGCGGAGCCCCGGCAAGGGCGGGACGGCGACATCCTCTTGATCCGGCACGGCTTCCTCCGGCGTCCCGGGATCCGGCGGCGGGGGACAGAACACCCCGGCCACGTCCGGCTGGTCGAACAGCGAGAGGAACACGCTGATCCCCTCGACGATCGAAGTGCGGAGCTTCGCGTCGAGCGCCATCCAGTCCTTGAGGTACCACCGCTCGACGGCCTCGACCTGCTCGCGGAACTCGCCGCCAGCTCCGTTTCCGTCTGCTTCGGTCGTGAACTCGATCTTCCGCTTGGCGAGGCGGTCCCGAAGATCGGCATCCAGTCGGCAAGCCGCGCTAGCCGTGCCTGGGACCGGCTTCCAAGCCCAGTCTCCGAGTGCTTCCTTGTGCTCCGCGAGGTCGCCGTTGGCGATCACGGCGCGCTGGGGACACAGCCGGTCGGCCATTGCCTTGGCCTCCCCGATCTTCTCCGCGAACAACTCCGCATCCACCGTGCAGCGGTAGATGTCGCGGAGCGTGACCCAGCTCCCCGGCAGGAGCCGGTGCAGTTCTATGATCCACCGAACGAGGTTCGTGTACGCCTGCTGCCAAAACGGTTCGCGGGACTTGCCGAAGAGCTGGTTGATGAGGGAGGCCACGCCGTAGGCCAGCGAGTAGGAGTCGAGGAGCGGATCGTCGAGCGGGTTCCATTGCCACGAGCCGCCGAGCCCGATTTCGAGATAGTCGTCGCCGCGCCCGGCGTCCCCGAGGATGCTCCGCACCTGATGGCAGAAGTCCCCTTTGACTTCGAGCACGAGCGCACCCGAGCGGCGCTTGGGATCGTCGGCCCGCCAGTGAAGCAGCTGCTGGGCGAACGGATACATGCAACCGGCGGTCTTTCCGGTGCCGACGGCCCCGACGACGAGCACGCCTGTGTAGAGTCCCTTCTCGGGAATGACGAGCCAGGACGGCCGCTCGCTCGGGCGCGAAACGGTGGGATGGTGCAGCTCCCCGACGACGAGCGATGGCTTGTCGTCCTCGGGCGAGGTCGGCCACTTGGGAAGCCTGCCCCGGCGAACGATCCGCACGAGCGGCTGGAACCAGACTCTCCAGATCGAGCGGCAGAGGCTTCCGGCGAGGATGACGGCCACGGCGGGAGCCGCGTGGTACCAGACGCGGATCGCGGTGTGGATGCCCGGATCGTGGTGGGCGATCAGGTCGAGGTAGGGGTTCTCGCCCATGCCGGGGAACGGAGCGCCGATGGCGCGTCCAAGCGCGGCCCCGACGGCCGCGCCGATGATGACGAGCGTGCCGAGTTTCATCGTTGGTTCAACCTTCCCGTAGGGATTGATGCTGCGGTAGCGACCCCGAGGGGTCGGGGGCAGGGGTGCGCAAACACGCCTGCGCCCGAACCCGTACCAGGCCCTCGGACTGGGGGGTCGCTACCGCCACGGCCTGTGCCGCCCGCGCGGCACCGGCCGACCAGTCCGCGAAGCCGCAAGACGTTGTTGGGCGGGGTGTTCCGCCGCGGCTTTCCCGCGCATCGCCGGACGGTCGAACTGCGCATCGGACCCCCACGTCGATTGCGCAGTCGTGTACGGTCGTGGGACGCCGTCCGCTCACAGATACCGTACTCCTTGGAGGCGAACGGTCCGCCAAGCGTCGGAGCGGTGGATGGTGGCGCGCCGTGGCTGCCGAAGGGCCTCCTTCTCCAGCGCCACGCTGCGCTGCAACGCGGCTTGCAGCCCTCCGTACTCGTCGAGGATCTCGACCGCGCCCTCGATGATCGCGCGCTCGATCCGGGCAAGCTCCCGGGCCACCATGGGGTCGGGATCGGCGGTGCCGGAGGCTTCGGTCCAGTAGCGCATCACCTTCCTGGCCCGCGCGACCTGCCGAGACGTGCGGGCGACCACGACCGCCTCGACCGACCGGCCCAGAGTTCCGAGCGCCAGCCAGAGTTCCCGGTGCGCCCTGCCCCACGACCGGAGCGCGGTCGCGGTGTCGTGGCCCGGATCGACGTAGACGAACACGGCGCGCTCGGAGTCCAGCGCGACGGGCAGCTTGACGTGGAAGTACCGGCGCGTCGTTCCGGCGGCGCCCCGGTACACCCGGACGGGCAGGAGCCCGCGCCCGATCCCGAGCGCGTCGAACGCGGCAACCTTCTCGGCCTCGGTCGGGAGCCACGGCAGGTCCGGATGCTCGATCACATGTTCGAGCGACAGCAGGCGGCGCAGGAGGACGACCGAGGAAGCGGTCCTGCGGTGGCGGATGTGCTCCGCGCCGAGCGCGCGGTAGAGTCTCCGCGCGTAGATCCGGCACACACGCCCGATCCCCCGAACGCGCGGTACGGTCTCCTCGGCCGCCAGCCCCTGCGCGATCAGCGCATGAACCATGCGCCGCGCCCGTTCGTGGTGCGTGTTCAGGAACGCCGTCGCCTGCGTGCGGGTGAACACCCCGCTGTGAAGGCATACCAAGGCGATCCACTCGGCCTTGCGGCCCTTCCAGCCGAACCGCTCCAGGGCCTCCGCTCGTTCTTCGAGACGGGCGGTCATCGCTTCGCCCGCGTCGCCAGCCCTCGGCCGGTCCCGGTCCCTTCAACGTGTCGGCGTTTCGCGATCCGGTCGCGGAGCCAATCATCCAGTTCCGACTCGATCCAGCCCACGGCACGCGCGCCCAGCGGGACCGGCTTGGGGAACCGCCCCGCAGCCACCATCACATAGATCGTGCTCCGTGACAGGCCCGTGCGGGCCATCACCTCCGGCAGCCGCACGAAGCGGACCGAACGGGACGTTCCGGGCTCCGTCTGTTGTTTGCTCATCGCTCTGTTCCTCTTCGCCTTCTTCGTTCTCGATGCAGGTTTCCTGTACCGGGGTCGGTGGGGCTTATGGCGCGCACCGCCCGACTCCCGGTCGAAGCCGGAAATGAACGCCAGAACACGGTCCGCCGTCCGCAACGTCGGCGAGCGACCGCCTTCGATCCGGCGCATGAGGTTCGGGTCGCCCAGCGCCATCCTGCCGAACCTCGTCCGGCTCAGGCCCGTGTCGTCGAGAAACCCGCTAACCCGTGTGCTGAAGTACTCTTGCAGCGTCTCCATGCCTGAACGCTGAAAGCCCTTGCGCGGGGCCGTCAACCTGTAGGAAATTGTCCACAGTCCCGGGACGTTTCAGGACGTTCCGCAACGCCTCCGGCCCGTGAGACGCCGCCGCCAGCGGCGCGCGAAACTCCCCCCTCGCCGCTAATGGGGACACCTGCACCACGAGGGTGGATTTCGACCGGCAAGACCGGCCTGAGGGTGATCCTGCGAAACCATCGCCAACCGGCACGCCGGGACCTCGCCCAAGCGGATTTGCGCTTCAGAGAACGATCCGCTACCTTTCCGCTGTAGTTCTACTTTTTACATTCACCCAGCAGCTACGAAGGAGAACAGTGAGATGCGACCCACCATGATTCTGCGTACTGTCCGCCATGTCTTCGGATCCGATAGGATGCGCGCGACGAGGCACATGCTCTCCGCAGTCGTCGTGCTCGGCTTCCTCGTCGTGGGTCTTCTTCAGTTTCGCACCTCGACAGCGACCGCCCAGGCGCCGCTGTCCTGCGGGCACTTTTCCGGCGATCTTTGCAATATCGAATGCGAGAAGTCGCCGTGGTGGTGCGTGTGGTGTGGAGAGTACCGTTGCGATCTGGACTGGTGGATGACTCCGGATGACATTCCGGGGCCGCCAGCATGTGACGCCACCTGTGTCGGCTGAGAGGACATTAGGTCTCTCACGTTGGCGGTTCCTGCTCGGGCGCCGATTGCGATTCCTGCGACACTGGAAGATCGCCACCTGTTTCGCCGCTTGCTCGCTCTTCACGGCGGCGGCACTCCTGCAATTCGCAGCTGGACGTGAACTGGACGGACACATTCGCGAAATGGCCACCTTGGGCGGTGGCGTACTCTTGGTGATGTCTGAAGCGGACTGCGCTGAAGTAGCTCCCGTGTCCGAGGCTGTCGCGGAAATCCTTGCTACTGCTGGGGTGCGGATCACGGGTCTGGTGCTTCCCTATGGTTTGGGTCGAATGGACGAGTTGCTCGCGGCAGGCAACGATCACTTTCCGCACTTTGCCGTTTCCAGTCGCGTGGGACCGCTGCTGGGCCGCATAGGGACTCCGGTCGCAATGGCCATCGGCCCCTCGGGCCGCGTCGGGGCGGCTGAGCGATACGGGCTGGAGGGACTCTCCGGCGCCGAGGGGCTCGCGAGGCGCTTGATGGCCAGCGTGGGAGCGGACCGTTGAGTACCCGCGCCGCCCTCGGTATGGTGCTGTTGGCTGTCGCTGGATGCAGCGTGGAGGAAGCAGTTCCCTCGACTCCGGTCAATCTCTTCGACCAAGCGGCGGCACCGGTGGTCACGAGGCGAGTGGCCTTTGATACGTTGTGGGTATACGGCGGGGCAACCGATACAATCATGCTGAACGCCGACCGCGTGGCGGCGTTTCCGAGCGGCGACGCTGCGGTCCTTGATTTGGCGGGTCGCCGGGTTCATAGAGTGGGAGCCAATGGAGTCGTGTGGTCGTGGGGAACAAGGGGTGAGGGGCCTGGAGAAATCGACCATGTAAGGGACCTGGACGTGAACGCCCAAGGAGAAGTGGTGCTCGCTGATACCGGCAACGGTAGGCTGCTCTGGGTGTCAGGAGGGGATGGAACGTGGCTCCGAGAGGTGGGGCTGCCGGAGGGCACAATCAACGTCGACGCTGTGGCGTCCTTGGAGGGCGATCACTACATTTTGTCGTCGCTGATGTATGCCACAGCCCTCGCGACCCCTGATTCGAATTCACGGGGACCGATCACGGCCTATCGGTGGGTGCGGTTGTCCGCAACGGGGGAAATGGAAGGGCTGGTTCCCTTCCCGTGGGACGGCTTCCACTCTATGTCCTTTCTTCAAACGGTCGGAAGTATCGCGGGTGCCCGATCGTCCTCAGGGGGTGGCCAACGGTGGGTATTCGGGTTTGGTTTGGGTAACGGTTTCTTTGTTTTCAACGACAGTGTGGCAGAACCGTACCCGTATGTGCGCCATGCGGACTTCCCAGAAGTCGAGACAGGAGGCTTGACGGGCGGTAGGGACGGGTTCCGAGTCGGCTTTCCTGAAGGTCCTCCTGAACGAGTGGCACGTGATATGGCGATTCGAGGCGACACCGTTTTTGTGCTCGCTGGCAACTACTGGGAAATAGATCGCTATGAGTCGGCTACCGGCCAGTACTTGGACTCGATGCTGCTGCCCGTACCGTTGTCCCAGTTTGCTGTGGGACGCGATGCGCTCATCGGTATCGTTGCCGGCGGAATGTACCCGCAAGTAATTGCGCTGAGAGCGAAGTAGAGGGCCGAGTCCATGGCGGGCAGAAAACGCAGATAGAGCGCCTGCCAACTATGGCCCACGACACGGGACTTCACCGCTGCCGGGTTCCCGCCAATGGCATCCGGTTATCCAGCTACGGTGACCTGATCGAGTGGGAGTGCATCCAAGGGCAAGAAGGGCAGATCGTGCAGTCCTGTATCAACTTACGTGACTTCTTGCCGTGACTTGCGATTCCTCTGTTCTGCCAGCCCGGCGCCTCACCGCTCTCGGTGCTCGCGCGGATTCATCCACGGGCTGCTGGCAGCTTCGCCGGGAATCCCCGTTGACACCAATCGCGCTCATGGATATCATTCCATGCTGTGGTTTTTTCGGCCTTGACCCTGTGACGAAGCCGTTTCACGGGGACGGGGTTCGCTTCGCGGAACGAGGAATCGTGACCAGAACAATCACTCCAAAACTGGAAGACATCCATCGCGTCTGGTGGATCGTCGACGCCGAAGGTAAGCCTCTGGGGAGGTTGGCCACGGAGGTGGCCCGGATCCTGCGCGGCAAACACAAGCCGATTTACACCCCCCACCTCGACACGGGTGACCATGTGATCGTCATCAACGCGTCGCGCGTGGTACTGACCGGCCGGAAGGCCGAACAGAAGACCTACTTCCGCCACTCGGGGTTCATGGGAGGGGACAAGCACATCCCCTTCAGCCAGATGCTGGAACGGTTTCCCGACCGGGTCATCGAACTGGCGGTGCGTGGCATGCTTCCCAAGAACAAGCTGGGCCGGGCCATGCGCCGCAAGCTCCGGGTGTATCCGGGTGCTGCTCATCCACATCAGGGCCAGGCCCCCAAGGCCCTCCAGATCTGAACCGCACAGGAACAAGCATGGACTCAAACCAGCCGATCCAGGCCGTCGGACGCAGGAAGACCAGCGTCGCGCGGGTCTTTCTTCGCCCCGGGGGTGGACGCTGGTCCATCAACGGACGCTCCGTCGAGGACTACTTCCCACGGCCCGCGCATCGGGCCAGGATCGAGGGTCCCCTGCAAGTGGCCGACTCGGAGGGCGAGGTCGACGTAGTGGTGCGTGTGAACGGAGGGGGACTGACCGGTCAGGCGGACGCGATTCGCATGGGCATTGCCCGGGCGCTGGTCGTTCAGGATGAGGACGTCAGGCCGGCTCTGCGCGAGAGCGGAATGCTGACGAGGGACGCCCGCAAGGTCGAACGCAAGAAGCCGGGCCGGCCCAAGGCACGCAAACGCTTCCAGTTCAGCAAGCGATAGGCCACGCATCCATGAATCATGTCGAAAACCAGGTCGGCCTGACCGAGCTTCTCGATGCCGGGGTCCACTTCGGGCACCAGACCCGGCGATGGAACCCCAAGATGAGACCGTTCATCTTCGGGGAGCGCAACGGCATCCACATCATCGATCTCCGCAAGACCCTGGATCGCCTCAACGAAGCGCGCGATGCTGTGCGCCGCACGGTCCTGAAAGGGGACAACGTCCTCTTCCTTTCCACCAAGCGGCAGCTCAGGCAGATCGTCGAGGAAGAGGCTACGCGTTGCGGGGCCATGTACGTGACCGAGCGCTGGCTGGGGGGCATGCTTACGAACTTCCAGACCATCCGCCGCCAGATCCGTCGCATGAAGGAGCTTGAACGCGGCCAGGAGGAAAACGCATTCGAGTTCTACACCAAAAAGGAGCGGCTGCTGCTCGAGCGGGAGCGAGTCAAGCTCGAGAAGTACTTCGTCGGTGTTCGTGACATGGTGCGCCTGCCCGGTGCCCTTTTTGTGGTGGACGCGAAGCGCGAGATCATCGGTGTTCGCGAGGCGCACAGGCTGGGCATCCCCGTCATCGCAATCGCCGACACCAATGTCGATCCCGAGCTCATCGACTACCCGATTCCCGGCAACGACGATGCCATTCGGTCGGTGAGCCTCATTGCGGGCGAGATCGCCGACGCGATCAGGATCGCCCGCCAGGAAGTGCCCGACGAACAACTCCGGCGACAGGCCGAGTTGGAGGCGACGACCTACTCGACTGAGACCGGCGAGAAGTCGGCGGACAGCCGGGAGTTGCGGCGGCGGCCCAGAAAGCGGCGCCCACGGCCGGAGGCGATCGCCCAGGTCAGGAAAGTCGGAGAGAGTGAAGATGCTTCCCAGGGCTCTCGGAGCACGGGGCGCAAGCCGGCAGCGTCCGGCGGCGACGCCTCTCCGGAAGGCTGAGGCTCCGGTCGCCGAAGTTGCCGATGCCCCGCGGGATCGGCCCCGTGAGCAATTGGTGGTTCCCCCGGGCCGTCTTCGGGGCCGATCTGCCGTCCGCTCGATAACTGTCGTCAACCACCGCGCCAGGCGCGCCACCTTAGGAAAATGCCAGCAATGAAGATCGGGGCGAAAGCCGTCAAGGAACTCCGTGACCGCACGGGCGCGGGGATGATGGATTGCAAGCGAGCACTGCAGGAGACCGGCGCCGACATCGAGGCGGCCATCGACCTGCTCCGCAGCAAGGGTGAGGCGAAAGCGGCCAAGCGGGCCGACCGTACCGTCAATGAGGGGGTCGTGGCGAGCTACATACACCACGGCGGTCGCATCGGCGTCCTGGTCGAGCTCAATTGCGAGACGGACTTTGTGGCCAACACCGATGACTTCCACACCCTGGCCAGGGACGTCGCCATGCATGTGGCCGCCTCCGACCCCATCGCGGTGGACGTCGGCGACGTCGACGCGGCGGTTGTGGAGCGTGAGCGCAAGGTCTTCACGGATCAGGTCGCCATGGAGGGGAAGCCGGAACACATCCGGGACCGGATTGTAGAAGGCAAGCTGGGCAAGTTCTTCAGGCAGCGTGTCTTGCTGGAGCAGGCGTTCGTCAAGGACCCGGACCGGAGTGTCGGAGAGCTCATCACCGAGACTGCGGCCCGGACTGGCGAGAAGATCAGGGTTGCACGGTTTTCGCGCTTCCAGGTCGGGGGGTGAGGGTTCGTGCCGGCCGCCCGTTTACGGCGATGACTTCCGCCACGCTCCACCGGGTTCACCCCTGTGAGTGACCACAGGAGCTCCGCCTACGGGCGTATAGTCCTGAAGTTGTCGGGGGAAGCGCTGGCGGGACAGCAGGGCTTTGGAATCGATCCCCAGGTCGTGGACCGGATCACCGAGGAAATCAAGGCGATTCACGAGTTGGGGGTCTCTCTCGGCGTGGTCATTGGGGGCGGGAACATCGTACGGGGTGCGATTGCCAGCCAGCATGGCATGGAGAGGGTATCCGCCGACTACATGGGAATGCTGGCGACAATCATGAATGCGCTGGCCGTCCAGGACCTGCTGGAAAAGAAGGGGGTCGAGACACGGGTCATGACGGCGATTCGCATGCCCCAGCTCGCGGAGCCGTATATCAGGCGCCGCGCGGTACGACACCTGGAGAAGGGAAGAGTCGTGATCTTCGCCGGGGGTACGGGGAATCCCTATTTTTCCACCGACACCGCCGCCGCATTGCGCGCGATGGAAATGAATGCGGACGTGGTCATCAAGGCGACCAAGGTGGAGGGCGTGTTCACCGCCGACCCGGCGACAGACCCCGAGGCCCGCTTCATACCGGACATCTCCTTCCACGAGGTGGTTGCCCGGGATCTGCGGGTGATGGACGCGTCGGCGGTGTCCCTTTGCAGAGACAATGGCCTGCCCATCATCGTCCTCAACTTCGACGATCCGGGTTCGGTACGGAGAGCGATTCACGGAAAGAGAGTGGGAACGCTGGTATCATAGACCCGGTGGTCATGTTCGCACGGCAAGGAAGGAGCCGACTGTGGCAGTAGTCGACGAAGCGAGAAGCAGAATGGATGACGCGGTGGCCGCGATCCGCCGGGAGTTTGCGACCGTGCGGACAGGCAAGGCGGTCCCGTCGATACTCGACACCGTTCGGGTTGAGGCGTATGGGGCTCGCATGCCTCTGCAGCAGGTGGCCACGATCAGCGCTCCCGACCCATCGCTCCTGGTGATCCAGCCCTTCGATTCGTCGCTGATAGCGCCGATCGAAAGGGCGGTCCTGACGTCGGACCTGGGGCTGAATCCGTCCAACGACGGCTCGGTTGTGCGGGTGCCGATTCCCCCTCTCAGCGAGGAGCGTCGCAGACAATACGTGCGGCTCCTCAACAAGATGGCGGAGGAAGCCCGCATCTCCGTACGGCGCGCGCGCCAGGCTGCCAACGATGACATCAAGGGCCAACTGAAGGCCCATGAAGTGGGCGAGGACGAAGCTCATCGCATCATGGCAAATGTCCAGAAGCTCACCAACCAGTACGTGGGGACGATCGACGAGATCCTTGCCGGCAAGGAGAAGGAGGTGATGGCGATCTGAGGAGCTTCACGCGCGCGCCGCCACGGCTGTTCCATGTCGTCTGATCGACTGGACCTGATAGGGGTGAACAGCCACGTGCCTCGTCATGTGGCGGTCATCATGGACGGGAACGGCCGATGGGCCCGCGATAGGGGCTTGCCTCGGCACGCTGGACACCGGGAGGGGATGAAGGCTGTCCGCGAGGCTGTGGAGGGCGCGTGTGCCTCGGGCGTGCAGATCCTCACCCTGTTTGCCTTTTCCACCGAGAACTGGAAGCGTCCGCGCTCCGAGATCGATGCGCTGATGGGCGTGCTCCAGACGTACGCGGAGAAGGAGCGGCTCAAACTTGCCGGAGAGGGCGTGGAGGTCAGAATCCTGGGCGAGGTCGAACGACTCGACGCCCCTTCGCTGGAAGCCGTACGGCGAATCGAGGAAACGACACGGGGTGGAACCGCGCTGCGGCTCAACCTCATGGTCTCCTACGGGGGGCGAGAGGAACTCGTTGCCGCGGCTCGAAAGCTGGCGGCGCAGGCCCAGGCGGGCCAGCTCGATTCGAGGTCCATCGACTCGAAGTCCCTTGAGCGCTTCCTCTACACAAGCGGGCAGCGCGATCCGGACCTTCTCATCCGTACCTCGGGAGAGTTCAGAATCAGCAACTTCATGCTCTGGCAACTCGCGTACACCGAGCTGTACATCACGTCCGTGCTGTGGCCCGACTTCACCCGGGAGGATCTCTTTGCGGCCATCCTCGACTACCAACGTCGGGAACGGCGCTTCGGCCGGGTCACGACGGGCTGACGCACACGTGCCGATCCGGCCATGATCTCGGCGGAGCTGCGGGCCAGACTGCTCGTTGCGGCGGTTGGAATCCCGGTCGCGCTTCTCGCCGTGTACCAGGGTGGCTGGTTTCTGGGTGGCTTGCTGGCCCTGGTCGCGGCAATCTCCACCCGCGAGTTCTACCTGATCACATCGGCCGGGGGAGGCCTCCCGCTCGGCTGGCTCGGAGTCCCGGCGGCGGCGCTCCTCGTCCTTCTCGCGGCCCACGAACCCATCTTCGAGGTGTGGGGCGACCGCGCCCTGGCGATTCTGTTGATCCTGGGACTCCTTGCCTCACTCGTCGTGATCTTTTACCGCCGAATCGAGGAATCGCCCCTGCTTTCAGTGGTCGCGACCGTCTTCGGACCCCTCTACACGGGCGGAACCCTCTCCTTCGCAGTCCTTCTGCGTCACCTTCCGGAGACACAGGGGACGCCGTCTCCCCCGGCGCTGGAAGGCACGCTGCTCGTTCTTCTGCCGCTGCTGGTCACGTGGGCCGGCGACAGTGCGGCCTACTTCATCGGACGGAAGTTGGGCCGGACCCGGCTTGCCCCGCGTGTGAGTCCGGGGAAGACCGTGGAAGGGGGGGTCGCCGGGCTCGTTGCCGCGACGGCAATGGGTATCCTGGCGGGGTTGGTGCTGGAGGATTCTGCGACCTTGCCGGTGTCGCCGGTCGCCGGGGGTGTCATCGGACTGATCCTTGGCGTGGCCGGGCAACTGGGCGACCTGACCGAGTCCCTGTTCAAACGCGAGGCGGGGGTGAAGGACTCGGGCACTCTTCTCCCCGGGCACGGTGGAGCACTTGACCGGTTCGACGCGCTGTTCTTCACGATCCCGTTGGCGTACGTACTCATTCTCCTGACCGGGCGTTTGTAGGTGAAGCGGCTGGCTGTCCTGGGAGCGACGGGCTCTGTCGGCGCCTCGACGCTCGCCGTTGTTCGGCGCCACCCCGAGCGGTTCGAGGTCGTGGCCCTCTCGGCGAAGCGTTCGGTCGGAGCCCTCGAGGCGCTCGCCACGGAGTTCGGGGTGCGGGACATCGCCGTGGCCGAAGCATCGGCGCTGAAGGATCGGCCGGATCTCCTGGACGGGGGGTGGCGCGCCGGCCCCGACAGCGTGGCCCGTCTTGCGGGTCTGCCGGGCGTGGACGTCGTGGTCAATGCGGTCGTGGGCGCGGCCGGACTGGGGCCCACGGTCCGGGCCCTGGAAGCGGGGAAGCGTTGTGCGCTGGCCAACAAGGAATCGCTGGTCGCGGCGGGCGACGTGGTTCTCGACGCGGCGCGCCGCGGCGGAGGAGAGCTGGTCCCCGTAGACAGCGAGCACTCGGCGATCCTGCAGTGCATCGGGTCCGCGCGTCGTGACGAGGTACACCGCCTGATCCTCACCGCCAGCGGCGGCCCCTTCCGGGAAACGAGCGCCGACACCCTTGAGCGCGCCGATGCCGGAATGGCCCTGAAGCATCCGACGTGGGACATGGGGGCCAAGATCTCGATCGACTCGGCGACCCTGGCCAACAAGGCGCTCGAGGTGATCGAAGCCCATTTCCTGTACGGGCTTTCCTACGACCACATCGAGGTCGTTGTGCACCCCACGTCGATCGTTCACTCCTTCGTCGAGTTCGTCGACGGCTCCGTCCTGGCGCAGCTGGGCGAGCCGACGATGGAGTTGCCGATCCTCCACGCGCTGACGTGGCCTCGCCGCCCCCCCGATCCCGTTTTGCGCAACTTCGATCCTGTCGCGTCGTCGCCCCTGGCCTTTGAGCCGGTGGACGAGCAGCGCTTCCCCCTTTTTCGCCTGGGGGTGGACGCAGGCAGGTCGGGTGGGGTCGCGCCCGCGGTGTTCAATGCCGCGAATGAGGTTGCCGTTGAATCGTTCCTGAACGGAAAGGTTACCTTCCCGGGTATGTCGGAAGTCGTCGGGTGGGCATTGGAGGTGCTGGGCAGCGGTAAGGCAACGACCCTCGACGAGGTTTTGCGGGTGGATCGGGCCGCCAGGAGATGCGCGGCCGAGAAGGTGAAAGGGATGAGCACATGACGATATTGGCCACGATTGTTCTTCTCGGCGTGCTGATTTTCGTGCACGAATTGGGACACTTCTGGGCCGCCAAGTCCGTCGGAGTCGGTGTTGAGCGATTCTCCATCGGCCTCGGACCGACAATCTGGGGATTCAGGCGCGGGGGAACGGAATACGTTCTTGGAGCCATCCCTCTCGGGGGCTACGTGAAGATGCAGGGGATGGAGGACGAGGTGATGGAGCACCTCGAAGGCGGCGCGTCGGATTCTCCGCGCGAGCCGCGTCCGGGTGACTTTGACGCGCAGCCCCTGGCAGCCCGGGCTTTCGTGATCTCGGCGGGCGTCGTCATGAACATGCTGTTCGCTTTCCTTCTGTACACGGTCGTCGCCGCGGCCTGGGGTGTGCAGGAGTTGGCCGTGACACGGGTCATGACAGTCGAGGAAAGCACGCTACCTGCCGGGACGCACTCGCTGGCCGACATCACCCCGGGGGCAGAGATCGTAAGGGTAGGCGAGGTCGTGCCCGATTCCTGGAACGATATCGTGCGCTCGCTGACGGAGGGCCGCGCCGGACCGCTGCAGGTCGAGACGACCTCGCCCCGGGCCGTGTTCGACATCGTGGTTCCTCCGTCCGATGAAGAGCGAAGCGCCCTGGCCGCCTCGCTCGGGTACTGGATCGACCCCGTCGTCGGCGACGTCGAGTCGGGGAGCCCGGCCGCGGGCGCGTCGATCGAACCCGAGGACCGGATCACCCGGGTCGCGGGCGTCCCCGTCGAGAGCTGGTCGGACATGCTCAGAGAGATCGGGGCACGCCCCGGAGAGCGCGTGGAGCTCCGCCTGCTCAGAGATGGCACGGCTCTTACCCGCATCGTCGAACTGGACGACATCGAGTCGCCCACGGGAGAACGGCGAGGTCGGCTCGGAGTGTGGAATACCGAGCCGGCGGCGTTGACCGTACCCGTTGGGTTCGTTGAAGCCGTTGCGCTCGGCTGGGGGGAGACGGTGCGGATCACTCGTCTGATCCTGGGCTTTCTGCGCGATCTGGTGACCTTGAATGTGTCACCGCGCTCAGTGGGCTCGATCGGGACGATTGCCGTCGCCTCGGGCGAGGCGGCCGCGGCCGGGATGGACAATTTCCTGCGCTTCATGGCCCTGTTCAGCATCAATCTGGCGGTTCTGAACATGCTTCCCATCCCTGTCCTGGACGGGGGCCACATGATTTTTCTCGGTATCGAGCTGGTGCGTGGTCAGAAGTTGACGATAAAGCAGCGTGTTCGCTGGAGCCAGGTGGGCCTCGTGGTGGTCGTCGGCATCATGGTCTGGGCCCTCGGGAACGACTTGCTGCGCTTCCTCGGACTCTAGCGGCCGTTCCGGTCTCGCCGCGGGCTCCTAGAACAGCGAGAGCTGACGCGGGCCCGTTCTGTCTCCAAGCCGTGCCAGGTCCAGGAGGGGCGTGGGATGGTCCGGCCCCGCCACTTCCACCAGACCCCTGAAGCCCTTCTTCCGGAGCCCTTTCTCCATGACGGTTCTGGCCAGATGAGGTCGATTCGACTCTTCGGACAGATGCGCGAGGACCACGACGGCGAGACGCGGGTGGCACAGCTCGCGGGCGAAGGCCACGGCTGCCTGATTGGAGAGGTGGCCGTGACTCGACGCGATTCTGGCCTTGACGGCTGCAGGATACTCCGCGGACCACAGCAGCACTTCGTCGTGGTTCGACTCGATGATCAACGCGTCGCACCCGCGTAGCGCGTGCCTTATCTGGACGGTGGGCCTTCCCAGATCGGTGGCGATTCCCAGGCGCAGCCCCGTGGCCGGTTCGCTTACGGCGATGGCCACGGGATCCGCGGCGTCGTGAACCGTGATGAAGGGGTCGACGCGGAGATCCCCCAACGGCACAGGGTATCCCGGCCGGTAGCTGTGGACGACTTCGCGGCCGCGCAGCAGCTTCCGGCACGCGCGGTGCGTGCCCTCGGTCATGAAAAGGGGAGTGCCGTGTGCACGGGCGAACACACCGGCGCCCCTGGTGTGGTCGCCGTGCTCATGGGTCACGAAGATTGCCGAGATGTCGCCGGGTTCCACTCCGACGATGCCCAGCCTCTTCGTGAGTTCGCGGCCGCTGAATCCGGCATCGACGAGAATGCGCGTCGTGTCACCGGCGATCAGGGTCGCGTTCCCGCGGCTGCTGCTGCCCAGTACCGAGAAGTGCACGGGGGTCAGGGACGCCTGCAGGCGGACCGGTGGGGGGAAGTCTCCGAGAAGGCCGCGCGATACAGCCGGCGCATCCCCTCGGTGAGCTCGACCTCTCGCCGGGCCATGACCCGCGTGGCCGTCTCGACAAAACGTTCGATGTCGTACTCGGCCGGCGCGCCGCCGCCCGTCCAGCAGAAGGGGGGGACATGTCCGGGAGTCATGCCGCCGCCGAAGATCGCGGACCCCGCGCCGATCACGGTGCCGGTGTCGAGGAGCGTCCCGATTCCGGTGCGCACGTGGTCGCCCAGGAAGCACCCGACCTTTGTCAGGCCCGTGTCGACCCTTTCCCCGCCAACTTCGACCCGGACGCTGCCGTACGTGTGCTTGAGGTCGGAGTTGCTGGTCATCGCGCCGAGATTCACCCACCGGCCCACCACCGAATGGCCCAGGAAGCCGTCGTGGGCCTTGTTTGCGTACCCGAGGATGATGGTGGACTCGACCTCGCCCCGAACCTTGCAGGCCGGGCCGATGCTGGAACTCGTGATCGCGCCGCCGAGCACTGTGGACCCGGGTCCCACGTAGACCGGGCCGGTCACCCGGCAGGGAGCCCGGAGCCTTGCTCCGTTCGCGAGGATCACGGGGCCGTGGGTGGTGTCGAGAACCGCACCCGGATCGATTCGGGCGCCCGGGCCCAGGGCGACCCGGCCGCTGCCCAGCCGATGGACGTGTGCGGGGAGCGGGTGGTCGGGGAACCGATCGCCATCTCCGCGGATGCGATCCGGATTCGCAGCCATCAGTTCCCAGACCGATCCCAGCACCGTGCCGTCCAGCGGAGCCCGGGGCCACCGAGGCCAGGCCCCCGCGAAGAGGGCGCGAGGCGTCCTGGTTCCCGCGGGAACCCAGGCGGCAACCGGTTCGGATCCTGCGACCAGAACGGTCGGGCTCCCGAGTGGGGGCACAGCCACGGCAGGAACGAGGCGGCTGGAGAGAAAGAGCCTGTCTCCTGCGTCTCCGATCATGTCGGGGGTCAGGCAAGGCGGCGCACCGGGTTCCTCAAAACCTGCAAGGAGGTTGCCAGCCAAGTGCCCCTCGCACTTCAGCCGCAGCACCCGCTCCGCACGTGCCCGAAGCGATTCGGTGCCGAACAGGATCTCGCCGGCCGGCCGGGTCAGCGTGAAGGGTTGCCAACGGCGGGCGACATCGTCGTCGAAGAGAAAAAGGCGCGCGGTCATTCAACCGGGATCGGGGTCGGCCCCTCGATCGGGTGGAAATATAAAATCGGATGGGATTGTCGTCAAGTATTGCTTCAATCTGGGCAGCTCGGCGCGAGGCATCACCAGCGTCGTCCGGTCCGTCTGCACCACCAGGAGGCCGTCAACCCCCAGCAGAACGACCTGGCCCGACGTCGCCACCGCGATGTTGTCCTCGGCGTCTGCAAGGTAGGACCGACCCTGGCAGACGTTGCCCTCGGCGTCCGCCGGGCGGGTGCGGGCCAGGGCCTCCCAGCCTCCGATGTCGTCCCAGTGGAAGGTCGCGTCAATGGATGCAACCCTTCTGCTGCGCTCGAGCACAGCCTCGTCGACGCTGATCGTTTCCGCGTCTTCGTAGAAGGCGGTGTCGTCCCCGCGCTCGAGGTGGGGCAGGGCGCGTGCAATCTCCGGAGCGAGGGCCACGACCTCGTCCAGGAAGGTGGCCGCGGGCCACACGAAGATGCCCGAATTCCAGCGGTAGCCTTCCGCCACGTACCGGGTCGCCGTCTCCTCGTCGGGCTTCTCGACAAACCCGTCGACGCGGTAGGCGCGATGCCGTTCCGGCGCGCCAAGGGGACTGCCGGGCTTGATATATCCGTAGCCCGTCTCGGGCCTGTCGGGGGGTACCGCCACCGTGAGCAGCAGTCGATCGCGCCGGGCGATCTCGACGGCGGCGCGCAGCACGTCGCGGAAGTTTTGTGCCGGACGCACCAGATGATCGGAGTGAAGCGACACCAATACCGCGCCGGGATCGGTCTGTTCGATCTCCCAGGCAGCCCGGGCGAGGACGGGTCCCGTGCCACGGGGCCGCGCCTCCACCATGAAGGCGGCGCGGGGTAGGCCCGTGGCGTCGCGGAGCTGGGGGACGAGCTCGGGTCCGGCGAGAATCCGTACCTTTTCGGGTGGGACAAAGCCACGCACCCTTGCCAGAGTGTCGGCGATGAGTGGGTTGGGACCCGCGAGGGGCAGTAACTGCTTCGGCTGCCGGGGTGTACTGAGGGGCCAGAAGCGGGTCCCGGCACCGCCCGCAAGGACGGTCACCCAGACTGAAGGGGTGGAAGTCACCGCGTGTCGGTCATGGATTCGCGCATGGAGTCGTAACCTAGCCGGGTGGCGGAGTAAAGTCAAGGAACGAGACCCTGCGGGTGCTCCCCTGCCCATGTTGACTCCGGGGAACCGTGCCGGGTACAATTACCTATGAGGATTCGAAACTTCTGGCTGGTCGTCATCGCGGCCGCGGCTGTGCTGAACGCGTGTGACGACAACCCCTTCCTGATCCGGTGGGAGCTGAATCCGGACACGGTGCGTCTGTACGCCCTTTCCCGGCCCGAACCCAATCTCGTGTCGGGGTTCGACTTCCACCCGCGCAGACCGGTACGGATCGAGGCGCCCGACACCGGGGAGGAGTGGGATCTCGCGGTGGACATCCGGGAAGGCCAGATGGTGTGGCTGCCGGCGGCCGCGTTGGGGATCCCCTCCGAGGCCGCGCTGGCCATCCTGGAGGGAGAGACATTCGAGTCGGCGATCGAGGCGCCCGAGGACACCACCCGCTACGTTTCCGACGCGCCGGTGGCGATCGTCCAGGGCCGCATCTACGCGATTCGCACACGGCGCCACCAGGGGACCTTCGGCACGATCTGCAACTACTACGGCAAGATCGAGCCGCTGGCCGTGGACGCCAACGTCGGCACGGTGCGCTTCCAGTTCGATATCAGCCGAGTCTGCAACAGTCGCGACCTGATCCCTCCGGACTAGCAACCCCGCGATGCTGGACATCAAACAGGTGCGCCGTGACCCCGACGGGGTGGCCGCGGCACTCGAGCGGCGAGGGCAACAGGGGCTGGCCGCGTCGGTCAGGGCAGTTGCGGACCGGGATCGGGAACGGCGCGGCGCGCTTGGCCGGGTCAACGAGCTCAAGGCACTGCGAAACCGGGTATCGAAGGAGATCGGGGCGGCGCGCCGTGCGGGTGGAGACGCGACCGCAGAGATCGCACGGATGCGGGAGGTCGGCGCGAGCATCGGCGAACTTGATGCGGTGGTGGCCAGCGCCGACGCGTGGATCGCCGAGACCCTCGCGGTCATACCGAATATTCCGGATCCACGCGTCCCGGAAGGGGGCGTCGAGGCAAACCGGGTCGTGCGGAGGTGGGGCACGCCCGCCGAATTCGATTTTGTGCCGCGGCCCCACTGGGAACTCGGCGAATCGCTGGGAATCCTCGACCTCCCGGGGGGGGTGAGGGTTGCAGGGTCGGGTTTCTTCGTATTGCAGGGGCGGGGTGCGGCCCTTCAAAGAGGGCTGATCAACTGGATGATCGGGTTGCACGCCACCGAACACGGTTACTCGGAGCTTCGGGTTCCGTATCTGGTCAGGGAAGAGAGCATGACCGGGACGGGCCAGTTGCCGAAGTTTGCCGAGGAATCCTACGTCACGCAGCGTGACGGTCTGTGGCTGATCCCGACCGCGGAGGTGCCCGTCACAAACCTGCACCGCGGCGAGATTCTGACGGGGGATTCGCTTCCCCGGAAGTATGTGGCGTATTCCCCGTGCTTCCGAAGAGAGGCTGGTGCCGCCGGGAAGGATACCCGGGGCATGCTCCGCGTCCACCAGTTCGACAAGGTCGAGCTCGTCCGCTTCGAGCGTCCGCGGTCCGCGGCCTCGGCGCTCGAGGAGCTGACGGGTGAAGCCGGCAGGATCCTGGAACTGCTTGGGCTGCCGTACCGGGTCGTACTGCTGGCGGCGGGGGACCTGGGGTTTTCCGCCACTCTCACCTATGATCTCGAAGTGTGGGCTCCGGGTGTGCGGCAGTGGCTGGAAGTATCGAGCTGCTCGACGTTCGGCGACTACCAGGCCCGTCGGGCCGGGATCAGATTCCGCCGGAGCCAGAGTGCCGGCACGGAGTTTGTCCACACGCTGAACGGGTCGGCTCTGGCGCTGCCGAGGCTGATGGTGGCGCTGCTGGAGACGTGTCAGCGGCCCGATGGATCGATTTGCCTGCCGGAGGTGCTGGGTCGCACGCTGGGGTTCACCGGGATTGCGCCGGGAGACACCGCTCTCGGTCGCTCCTCGGGCGGTTCCGCTGAGCCGTGACGGAGCGATGACGGGGAGAAGGACAGCGGGGAACACCCGCAGGGCAACCGGGGTGGCATCACGTACTTGGCCACTTGCGCTGGCCGTGCTTTTCGGCGCCCTGCTGGTGTGGTACATGGTCTACACGGCCCAAATCGTGCGTTCCCGCCAGGCCGACGCCGAGACCTTCACGCGAATCTACGCGCAGGTGCAGAGCGGGTTGACGAGCCTCGACCCCGGGGCGGAGCTGGCGGCACTTACGAATCTGCAGCGCGAGCTGGTGGAACTCGGTGTACCGTTCGTCGTCACCTCGGAGCCCGGCCACAGGTACAACACCTCGGCCAACCTCCCCTTTGCGGTTTCAAACCCGCCGACGGAGGAAGAGACGGACCGAATCCTCCGCTACGCACGGGAACTCGATGAACGCAACGAGCCGGTGGGCGATCCGGGGATCGAACTGGTGCACTACGGGATCACCCCTGAAGCGGCCCGGTTGCAGTGGATCCCGTTTCTTTGGGCCTCGGGACTTCTCCTGACCGTGCTGCTCGCGGTCACGATGTTCCGCTACCAGCGCAGAACGGCGGCCGAACAGGCGTGGACCGCGATGGCGCGGGAGCTGGCCCATCAGCTGGGAACGCCGATCAGCTCGCTTCAAGGTTGGGTGGAAGTCCTGGGCCTGTCGCGCGGGGAACGTCCCGGCGAAATGGGCCAGCAAGAGGTCGCGGTGGCCATCGGCGAGGATCTGGTTCGGCTGGAACGGGTGAGCAGACGCTTTGAGTTGATCGGCAGGGATCCGGAACTGAGGCCGGTTTCCCTGAAGGACATCGTCGCCGAGCTGCGGAACTATATGGAGGCACGGCTGCCGAGGCTGGGTCCTGGCGTAGCTCTCCACGTCGACGTTCCCGACGATCTGCCGGACGTGTTGGGCCACGAGGTATTGCTGGCCTGGGCGCTCGAAAACGTCGTCAAGAATGCGCTTGACGCGATGGCCGGTACGGGAGGCTCGATCACCATCTCGGCTCGGCCGGCGGAAAAGCGCCGGGTTGTTCTTCGGATCCGCGACACCGGGCCGGGGGTACCGTTCGAGATTCGCGACCGCCTGTTCGATCCCGGGGTCACGACCAAATCCGGAGGCTGGGGGGTGGGCCTTACCCTGACGCGGCGGATCGTCCAGGGGGTGCACAGGGGGCGGATCGAGCTGCTCGACCGCGGGGACCGTGGCGTGACCTTTCAGGCGTGGCTCCCGCTCGCAACCGATGACGGCGGGGCTGCCGTGAAGCCGGCGGCGCGCGGATGAGCACGGCCCTCGCCGGGACGCTCAACCCGCAGCAGCGCGAGGCGGTCGAGCACTTCGAGGGTGCGTGCCTGGTGCTCGCCGGAGCCGGCTCCGGAAAGACCCGTGTGCTGACTACCAGGGTGTGCAACCTGATCATGGAACACGGCGTGCCCGCGGACCGCATCATGGCGGTCACCTTCACGAACAAGGCCGCCGGGGAGATGCGAGAGCGCGTCGTCGCGATGCTTGGCGAACAACCGCGAGGCATCTGGATGGGCACATTTCACGCCCTCGGCGCGCGCTTCCTGAGACGGCACGCTCCGGAGCTGGGGTGGACTCGCGGCTTTACCATCCGCGACGCGGAGCAGTCTCTGCGCGAGGTCAAGAAGGCACAGAAGAGCGTGGACGTGAATCCGGTGCAGTGGTCCCCGAGGGCCATGCGCGACCGGATTTCCGAGGCGAAGAACAGCCTGATCGGCGTGGAGGCGTTTACGAAGACTCACGGCGACGGCGCGGATTTGTTCATGGCCCGGGCCGCCCGTGTGTATCCGGCATACCAGGACGCGCTCCGCAGACAGGACGCGATGGATTTCGACGACCTGTTGTTGCAGCCCGTGCGCATGTTCGAGGGAAACGCGGATCTCCTCCGGCGCTACCAGGGCCGCTTCGCCTTCATTCTGGTGGACGAATACCAGGACACGAACCGCGCTCAGTTCAAGCTGCTCCAGTTGTTGGCCTCGGAACACGGGAACCTCATGGTAGTCGGCGACGACGATCAGAGCATCTACGGTTGGCGGGGCGCGGACATCCGCAACATCCTCGACTTCGAAGAGAGCTTCCCCGGTGCCAGGGTGGTCCGTCTGGAGCAGAACTATCGGTCCACGCCGGTGATCCTGGATGCTGCCAACCGGGTGATTCGGCAAAACTGCGACCGCAAGGAAAAGACGCTCCGCACCGACCGCACCGGGGGCTCGCCCGTCACATGCCTGGAGGCTGGCGACGAGGGCGACGAGGCTCGCTGGATCGTGGAGGAGATCGAGCGGCGCATGCTCTCGCACGCGGAGTACGACCACCGGGACTTCGCGGTGCTCTATCGCACGAATTCCCAGTCCCGTGCTCTCGAGGACCGTTTCAGACGGCGTGGACTTCCGTACCAGATCGTGGGCGGAGTACGCTTCTACGAACGCCGCGAGATCCAGGATGTCCTCGCCTACCTCCGTCTGATCGCGAACCCTCGTGACGCGGACGCGTTCGAACGCGTGGTGAACTATCCCCGCCGCGGCGTGGGGCGCACCTCCCTGACGCGGTTCCTGGGGTTCACCGCGGAGTCGGGGATCGAACTGCTGCAGGCCGCGGCGCAGGCCGGTGAAATCCCGGGTCTGTCGGTCTCCGCACGCCGAGGCCTCGGGAACCTCGTCCAGCTCGTCCGGAGATACTCGGAGATGACGGTCGACCATACGGCGGGCGAAGTCCTGGAGGAGCTGATCCAGGAGCTCAACCTCGTGATGCTGCTCCGGGCCGATGGAGCGGACGGTGACGACCGGGCCGAGAACGTGCGGGAACTGATCGCTGCCGCGCGAGACTTCGAGGCGGAACAGATCCTGGAGATGGACGACGACGACCGGGAAGTCTTCACCGATCTTGGCCTCTTCCTTCAGCACGTGGCCCTGGTGACCGACATCGACCGCCACGATCCCGGCGCCGACGCCGTGACCCTCATGACCTTGCACAGCGCGAAGGGGCTGGAGTTCCCGGTCGTGTTCATCAGCGGGATGGAGGAGGGACTCTTCCCGCTCTCTCGCGCGTACGACGAAACGCGCCTCCTGGAGGAGGAGCGGCGCCTCTTCTACGTGGGAGTGACGCGGGCCCGGGAGAAGCTGTACCTGACGCATGCCCGCCGCCGCCGCAGGGCCGGGGAAGTCTCCTTCGGGCAGCTCTCGTCCTTCGTGGACGCTCTGGAAGACACCGTGGAAAGGCAGGGGACCAACCGGGTTCGTCCCGGCTGGGCATCATACGGGCGCCGGCAGTCCGACCCCGACCTGCCGACTCGGCCAGCACCGCGCAGCGGCTCCGGTGACCCCGACCTCGGCTTCAATCAGGACCGCCCGCGCTACGTGAAGGGCGAGCGGGTGGTGCATCAGACATTCGGTTCGGGCACGATCGTGGAGCTGGCGGGGTTCGGGCGCGACCTCAAGGTCACGGTTGATTTCGGTGAGGCGGGCCGGAAGAGGCTGCTGGTTCGCTACGCCGCTCTTGAAAGGGACTTCTTCTAGCAAGCCGTCGGCCGCCTGGATGCCGCCCAGGCCTGCGCCCGAGTGGTGACGCGGGATTGAATCAGCTCGAATGCCGGGAGGATTGCTTCCGCCGGGTGCTAGTCCGCCGCTCCGGTCTCATCGCCTTCGAGGCCGGTCCCTTCGTCGTCCAGGCCGGTCCCTTCGTCGACGCCGCCGGGCCCTTCGCCGCTCGCCGGCGCACCGCCGGGCCCATCGCCGGTATCCCCATCCGCGCCGCCCTGCCTGATCCCCGCCCACCGCAGCAATCCGGCGCCGGTGCGCAGCATCCGAACCTTGGCTGCAGCGTCCAGCACCGCGTCCTCGGCCTCGGACTGGGCCAGATCAAGGAGCGCCGAGAGGTCGGCCACACGACCCCGGACGCTTTCGGACGCGTCACCGATGTCGTCTGCGAAGCCCCCCAGCGCCGTGCTCACGCGGTCGACCTCGGACCGCGCGACCCGCGTGATGTGGTCGAGGTTCCTGGCCGCGTTGTTCGCATGTTCCACGAGCGGCTGCGACCGGTCGGTCGTCGCGGCCAGGAAGCCCGTCCACGCTCGCGAAAGGTGGCGCAGTTCGGCGAGGACGAAGAGCAGCACGACGAGTATCGCGACGAATGCCGCCCCCATTCCAACCGTCATCCACGCGGAAGCGAGCCCGAGACTGTCCCGGGCAACCGCGACGACGGTCGTGTCCTGGATCAATGGTGCAAGAAGGATTGGCATGAATGGCGCCTCAATGTGATCGGTGATCGGAATATGGGGCTTCAGCGAGGCGCTATCCAGCGGTATCTTCAATACATGCCATCATTCGTCGTGTCCGGTGGGAGCGAATTGGGCGGGACCATCCGGCCCGCCGGAAACAAGAATGCCGCCCTGCCGGTGCTTGCGGCGACGCTCATGTCCACCGAGCCGGTCACCATCCGCAACGTCCCCCGTATCCGGGACGTTCGCACACTGGTGGACATCATGCGAGCCCTGGGCGCCGAGGTGACCTGGACCGGTCCCAATGTCGTCTGCGTGGATGGCCGGAACGTCTCGCAGGGTGCACTTGATCCGGCGCTGTCGGCGCGAATACGGGCGTCCATCCTCCTCGCGGGCCCGCTTCTCGCACGGTTCGGTTCCCTGTCGCTCCCACCCCCGGGGGGCGATGTCATCGGGCGCCGCCGGCTCGACACCCACGTGCTCGCGTTCCGGGCACTGGGCGCGGACGTGGAGACCTCGCACGGCCTCGACCTTCACGCACCGCAACTCGTGGGCGCGAACATGTTCCTCGACGAGCCTTCGGTAACGGCTACCGAGAACGCCATCATGGCGGCTTCGCTGGCCCGTGGCGAGACCGTGATCCGGAATGCGGCCGCTGAACCGCACGTTCAGGATCTCTGCCGCTTCCTGAACGCCATGGGTGCCCGAATCGGCGGGATCGGGACCGGCAATCTGGTCATCGAGGGCGTGTCGTCGCTTGGCGGGGCCGACTTCACGATCGGCCCCGATCATGTCGAGACCGGATCTTTCATCGGGCTCGCGGCAGTCACGCGCAGCAGGCTGGTGATCGAGGACGCTCCGATGGAACACCTCGACTCCATTCTGATCGGGTTTCGCCGCATGGGGATCGATTGTCGTCCGGACGGCCGGAATCTGATCGTGGACGGACGGGTGGAGCCGGTGATCCAGATGGACGCATTCGGGCATTTGCCCAAGGTGGACGATGGTCCGTGGCCGGCGTTTCCGGCCGATCTGACATCGATCGCGGTAGTCGCGGCCACCTGTGCCAGAGGGACGGTCCTGATCCACGAGAAGATGTTCGAGTCGCGAATGTACTTCACCGACAAGCTCGTCGCGATGGGAGCGAGGATCGTCCTTTGCGACCCGCACCGGGCCGTCGTGGTCGGCCCCTCGCCGCTGCGGGGCGGGCGTGTGGAGAGCCCTGACATACGTGCCGGGATGGCCATTCTCATCGCTGCGCTCGGCGCCCGCGGCGAGAGCGTGATACGCAATGCCGGCCAGATCGAACGCGGCTACGAACGGATCGACGAGCGCCTCACCGCACTCGGTGCGCGGATCGAGCGACGTGATTGACCGCCGGACCGCGTTTCAGCTATAATTGAATCGGTGGCGGGCCGCCTCCGGGGTGGGCCCTTTCCAAGTGGGGGAGATGGCGTCCCCCGCTTTTTTTATCCACTAGCGACAGGGTTGGCGACGTGAAAACAAACCAGGCCGAGTTCCGCAGGGACTTCGAGGAACGGTTGTCCCGCCTGGGATATGATCTCGTACAGATCGAGTGGGCCGGCAACGCTCATCGCCCCGTCATCAGACTGCGGGTGGAGCGAGAAGCTCTCGACCGCCCCGTCTCCCTGGATGACTGCGCGACGGTGAGCCGGGGGGTCGAGGGGTGGCTCGACGAGGACGCGCGGATACCGGACCGGTACGTCCTCGAGGTCTCGTCGCCCGGGCTGGAGCGCCCCTTGACTCGGGACAGGGACTTCCGGCGCTTTTGCGGACAGCGGATCGCGGTGAACGGAAAAGGCGCGCTCCGCGAGGGGGCTTCCCGCCTTGAAGGACGCTTGCTGGGTCTTGTGGAAGCCGGCGATGGCGACGCGTCAATCCTGCTGCAGCTGAGTAGCGGCGATGAGGTCGAGGTTCCCCGGTCGCGGGTCGCGGGTGCTCGCCTGGTTCACGAATGGAAAAGGCCATCATGAACACCGGCCTGGTAATCGCGGCATTCAGGGATATCGCGGCGGCCAAGAACCTCGATCCCGATCAGGTGAACGAGCTTATCCGCGATGGGATTCACGCCGGGCTTGCGCGGATTTACGGCGCCACCGTGGACACCGAAATCATCATCGACGATGTAGCCGGCGACATCGAGATGCTGGTGTTGAAACGGGTGGTCCCGATGGTCGAAGATCCGTCCGCGGAAGTGACGCTGGAGGAAGCCCGATGGGACGATCCCACATACGAAGTCGGCGACGTGATGGAGATTCCGGTCGACTTCTCGCAGTTCGGGCGGAACGCCGTGATGGCGGCCAAGCAGCGTATCGTGCAACTGGTCCGCGAAGGTGAACGGCAGCGCATCCGGGACGAATACGCGGATCGGGTGGGCCAACTGCTCTCCGGAGAGGTGCAGCAGATCGAGCGTGGCAAGCTGGTGCTGCTCCTGAATCGTTCCCGCGAAGCTGAGGCGATCATCCCGTGGAAGGAGCAGAATCCGCGGGAGCGTTTCCGGCAGGGAGAATCCATCCGCGCCGTACTCAAGAAGGTGGATGAAACCCCCAAGGGTCCCCGCCTGATCTTCTCCCGGGCCGACCCCCTCTTCGTGGCCGCCCTCTTCATGCTCGAAGTCCCGGAGATCCAGCAGGGAATCGTCGAGATCAAGGAGCTGACGCGGGAAGTGGGCGGGCGCACCAAGATCGCCGTGCACAGCCGGGACGAGTCCATCGACCCCGTGGGCGCGTGCGTGGGACTCAAGGGGTCCCGTGTGCAAGCCGTCGTGTCCGAGTTGGGCGGCGAGCGGATCGACATCGTCCCCTGGCACCCGGATCCCGAGATCTTTGCGCGTCGCGCCCTGGCACCTGCCCGCGTGGCCAAGGTGGTTTCGGACTCGGCGCGGCAGGTTATCACCGCGATCGTAGACGAGGACCAGCTGTCGCTCGCAATCGGGAGGAACGGCCAGAATGTCCGGCTGGCGTCCCAGTTGATCGGTTGGCAGATCGACCTCTATGGTTCCCGGGAGTGGCTGGACAGGGGTGCCGACATCTCTCTCCTGGTGGAAGACGAAGTAGACTCGTACGAGACGGCCGACTTCCCCCTGAGCGAGCTGTCGCTGACTCCCGAAACGTTGGAAGCACTCGCGGCCGCGGGGTACCAGAGCTTCCTGGACATCATCGATCTGGACCGGGCGGACTTCCTGTCCGTCGATGGCGTTACCGAGGAAGCCGCCGCGCAGCTGCTCGCACTGATCGAAGACCTGACCGTGGTCGATTCGGAGTCGGCCAGGGTCGGCGGGAATCCGGATGGCGCGAAAGGCGAGCCTGCCTGATGCGGGTGAGTGAACTGGCAGTCGATCTGAGGGTCAGCACCGATGTGCTCCTCGAGTTCCTCCGGGAATCGGGTGTGCGCGTCGGTCATCCCGAAGCTCCCATACGGGACGCGGACGTGGCCCGTATCCGCACACGCCTGGAGCGGGAGCGCAGGGCGGGTCACGGGACGGCCGCCGATGTGATGCTGGCTGCCGTCGAGTCGCGCAAGCCGGTCAGCCGCCGCCGCCGCGTGCGTCGCCGGACCGTTCGGCGCACGGCTCCCGGCGTCGAGGCGGCGGTGGTTGACGGTGAAGCCGGCGTGGCGGTCGATGGAAGCCCACAGGAGGCGGAGGCTGCGGCCGGATCGGCGGCGGATGGTTCTGCCGTCTCCACTGTGGCGGCCGAGGACGGCGCGCCGGTCGAGGGGGCGGCTCCCGGGCAGGTTGCGGCAGGTGTGGAAGTGGACGGGGCGTCCCGTACCGGACTCGCAACGGACGCCGAACCGGAGGCTGACACCGGTGATCCCGTCGAGATGCGCGGAGCGGAAGATTCGGAGGCCGCCGGGAAGCCGCAGGACGCCGACGCGGACTCCGTCTCTGCGCCGGAGGTCGAAGCGGCGGAAGCAGCGAGCGATTCGGGAGACATGACGGTTCTGCAGGACGCCGTTCAACCGGCGGTGCCCCGGGAATCGGACACGCCCGGGATCGCCGGGGAAGCTGCGACTCCCGAACTGGCTCCGGATGCAGCCAGGGGTCGGCCGCTCAAGTCGGCCCGTGAGGGAACGAAGCCGCCTCCGGTCACGGATGGAGCTCCTCGGGGCGCCGCTGGGGGCAGAGCCAAGCCGGAACCGGCGGCGAGCGCCGGCCCGGGCGGCCGGGTGCGTATCCAGGCCGAGGGCTACACGTCCGACGGGCGCAGGAAACGGGCCAGAAAGAAGGGGGGCCGCCGCCGCGGTGCGGACCACGACAAGGCGAAGCAGAACATCCAGCGTGTGATGGCCGAGATCAAGGGCGGCCGCAAGAAGCGCCGGAAGGGCAAGGGCATGGTCAGCGCCGCCAAGGAGGAGCGGGTGGCGGCCGAGGAACGGGCTGCCGAGGCGAGTGCGGCCGAGGCCCGGACGGTTCGGGTCAACGAGTACCTCACCGTCGCCGAACTGGCCGAGCTCATCGACGTCTCCGCGACCGAGATCATCGGTTCGGCTTTCCGGAACATGGGCCTGATGGTGACCATCAACCAGCGCCTCGATTTCGACCAGATCGAGCTGCTGATCGAGGGATTCGGCTTCACCGCGGTCCGGGAGACCGACTACCTTCCGCCCGACGAGGACGTCGTTGAAGACGATCCCGCAGACCTGCGCCCGCGGCCGCCCGTCGTGACCGTCATGGGACATGTCGACCACGGCAAGACGAGGCTCCTCGACTGGGTCAGACGCACCAATGTCGTGGCTGGCGAGGCCGGGGGCATCACCCAGCACATCGGCGCGTATCATGTCGTGCTGGACGACGGCCGTTCGATTTCGTTCCTGGACACACCCGGGCACGCCGCGTTCACGGCAATGCGCGCGCGCGGCGCGGACGTGACGGACCTGGTCGTGCTGGTCGTGGCGGCGGACGATGCCGTCATGCCGCAGACCATCGAGGCGATCAGCCACGCGAAGACTGCCGGGGTTCCGATGATTGTTGCCGTCAACAAGATCGACCTGCCCGCTGCCGATGCGGACAAGGTCAAACGGGATCTCCTGCAGCACGGCGTGACCGTGGAGGATTTCGGCGGTGAGACCCTGGTGGCGGAGGTTTCCGCGAAGACCGGGGCGGGCATGGACGACTTGCTGGACAAGGTCCTCCTGCAGGCCGAGATCCTCGAACTTCAGGCGAACCCCTCGCGCGAGGCCGTGGGTGCGGTGGTGGAGGCGGAGCTGGACATCGGAAAGGGGCCGGTTGCCACCATCCTCGTGCAGCACGGGACACTCAGGGTTGGGGACAACTTCGTGGTTGGCCTGCACGATGGTCGTGTCCGCGCGCTTTTCGATGAGCGGGGGCAGCGCGTGGACGCAATAGGGCCGGGAATCCCCGTCCAGATCGTTGGTGTGGCGGGCGTTCCGCAGGCAGGCGATGTCTTCCAGGTGATGGACGCGGTAAAGGCGGCTTCCACCGCTTCCAACCGCCAGCGCCTTGATCGGGAGAAGCAGCTCCGGATCAAGGAGCGAGGGATCAAGCTCGGAGACTTTACGCAGTTGCTGGCCGCGGGAGATGTGGGCACGCTGCGCCTGTTGGTCAAGGGCGATGTGGACGGCTCCGTGCAAGCCCTCTGTGACTCCCTCGAGCAGCTCTCGACCGCGGAAGCGCAGGTGGAGATCATTCACCGCGGTGTGGGCGCTGTCAACGAGTCCGACGTGATGCTTGCCCTGACCGCGGGAGCGGTGGTGATCGGCTTCCGGGTCCGTCCGGACGCGGGAGCACGCCAGGCCTCGGCTCGCGAGGCCGTCGACATCCAGGTCTACGATGTCATCTATGAGGCTGTGGACGATGTGAGAGCGGCGCTGGAGGGGTTGCTCGCTCCGGAGCGCCGGGAGAGTGTGCTGGGCTCCGCCGAGGCGCGCGTGATCTTCAAGATCCGCGGCGTCGGGACCATTGCCGGAAGCTACGTGATGGACGGCACGATCCAGCGGGGGGCCAAGGCGCGTGTGATTCGCGACGGCGTCGTAACCTACGATAGCGAGATCGGATCGCTCAGGCGCTTCAAGGAAGACGCCAGGGAAGTCAAGGAAGGGTTCGAATGCGGGATCGGCATTGCCAACTTCAACGACCTCAAGGTGGGCGATGTCGTCGAGACCTATCGGGTCCAGGAGTTCGCGCGCACCCTGGCCGGTGGCGAGCGGGGCTGAGGCCATCCACGGCGGACTTGGCGCTGCTGACCCCGCCATGGTCGTTACCGTCTCGACGTGGGAGTTGGCGATTCCCGGTTCGGGTTCTCTCAAGGAGAAGCGGGCCGTGCTTCGGTCGCTGAAGGACCGTCTTGCCAGGATGAACGTCTCGGTGGTGGAATCCGGACTCCAGGATGTGCGCAACCGGGCTCGGGTATCGGTGGCGTTTCTGGCCGCTCACCCGGCCCAGGCCGACTCGATCCTGGAATCGGTGGATCGCCGGATCGAAGGGGCGCGCGGAGCTGTCGTGGTCGCGAACTCGATGGAGCGGTACTGATGCCGGGGCGACGACTTTCCCGTCTGGGCGAACAGTTTCGCCGTGAGCTCTCGCTCAAGATCCGCTACTCGGTACGCGACCCGGATGTGGGGCCGGTGACGATCACGGGCGTGGACGTGACCGAGGATCTGTGGCTTGCCAGGGTCTTCGTGCAGCTGCAGGGATCTTCGGATGAGCAGGAGAAGACCCTGTCGGCGCTGGGCCGCGCCGCTCCCTACCTGCGGTCGGTGCTGGGCCGCGAACTGAGGATACGCCGCATGCCGGAACTGCGCTTCCAGCGCGACGATTCCATTGAGGCCGGTCAGCGCATCGAGGCCATTTTGCAGGATGTCCTGCCCCCTCCGCAGGGGGTGGGGGAGGACGCGCCGGACGACGCCACGGCACGCCCCGGCGCTGCCGATCCGGAACCGGGAACGGACGAACCTTGAGCGAGCATGTTCCCGCAATGGGGGTTCTTCTGGTGGACAAGCCGCCCGGACGCACGTCTCACGATGTGGTCGCGGTGGCGCGGCGCGCCCTCGGAGTGAAGAAGGCGGGTCACGCCGGAACGCTCGATCCTTTCGCCACGGGCCTGCTCGTCCTGGCAACGGGAAGGGCGACGCGTCTGCTCGAATACCTGGCAGGCCTGGACAAGGAGTACGAGGCGACCGCCCGCCTGGGGGTTGCCACGGACTCACACGATCCGGAGGGGGCTCGTACCGCCGAGGACGACCACTGGACCGGTATTGCCGCGGCCCGGATCCGGGAGGTGGCCGCCGGCATGGTCGGGTCCCTGCAGCAGACGCCCCCCGTGTTCTCCGCCGTCAAGGTCGGAGGTGTCCCGGCTCACCGCCGTGCACGACGCGGAGAGAGGGTCACGCTCGCACCCCGCGAGGTGACCGTCCTGGCCCTGAGCATTCTGGACGTCGATCTTCCCGACGTGCGCTTTGCGGTCACGTGCTCGAGTGGCACGTACATTCGCAGCCTCGCCGTGGAACTCGGCGAGCGGTTGGGCACCGCCTGCCATCTGACGGCCCTGCGACGCACGCGGGTCGGCGCCTTTCATGTCCGGGACGCTGCGCCGCTCAAGTCGATCGAGGCGGCCCGGCCGCCCTCCGGCGCCTGGCTCGGGCCGGTGTCCGCTCTGTCGCACCTGCCGCACGTCGTGGTCGGTGCGCGCGAGGCCGGACTGTTGGCCTCGGGGCGAAGGGTGCACGCCGATGTCCCTGACGCCGATCCGGCCGTGTTTGCCCTGCCGGGGGATCGGCTGGTGGCCATCGGCGCTGTGCGCAACGGAATGCTGGCGCCGCGGAAAGTGTTCCGACGGGCATGAGGGCACGGACATGACCCTCTTCCGGCACGGAGTGGCCGGTCTTCCGCGCGACGAACGTCCGGTCGTCGTTACGGTGGGTACCTTCGACGGCGTCCACAGGGGACACTGGAGCGTTCTCGAGGAGATCGGTGCCCGCGCCGCGGCCCGTGGCGGCAAGAGTGTGCTCGTCACCTTTGACCCCCACCCCTTGCGAATCGTCCGTCCGGACGCGGCTCCGAAGCTGCTTACGACTCTGGACGAACGGAAGGAGGTTCTCTCGGGGAGCCGCCTCGACTACGTGGTCTTCCTGCCCTTCACGCAAGAGTTGCGCGAGTACTCTCCACAACGCTTCGTCACGGAGATCCTCATTGGTGGCTTGGGGATGAGCGAGCTGGTCATCGGCTACGACCATGGCTTTGGAAAAGGTCGTTCGGGCGACGTAAACACACTTCGGGCGATAGCGGCCGAGCACGGTTTTGCCGTGGATGTGGTGGGCGCGGTGCATGCCGGAGCTGCCGCGATCTCGTCATCGTCGATCCGCAGGGCGCTGTTGGAGGGACGGTTGGCGGATGCGAACCGTGGGCTGGGGCGGCCGTACTCGCTGTCGGGAGAGGTCGTCCGCGGAGACGGCCGGGGACGGGGAATCGGATTCCCCACCGCCAACGTCCGGGTTTCCGGGGAAGACAAGCTCATCCCCGCGGCGGGCATCTATGCATGTCACGTACAGGTGCCGGCAGGCCGGTTCATGGGGGCACTGCACATCGGTCCTCGGCCCACCTTCCCCGGAGCCGGCGACACGGTGGAGGTCTTCCTGCTCGACTTTGAGGGTGAACTGTACGGTGGTGACATCCGCCTGCAACTCGTCGAAAGGCTGCGGCCCGTCGTCGCCTTCGACTCGGCTGCCGCACTTGTGGAACGGATGCGTGCGGACGTCGCGGAAACCCGGGCACTGCTCGGCGGCCCGCCGGATTCATCCCCGGGCCGCGCAAGCAGTCCGGTTGACATCGCACTTGATTCCCGAGACACTCCCGGGTAGCTTTAAAGGCTATCCGCCTGACGGTTGCGCCGTACAATGACCCAACCACGTTTGGGGGAACACGGAAACAGAATGGGTATCGACAAACAAGAAATCATCAACAAACACCAGCCCCACGAGAACGGCGCCGGCGCCACGCAGGTGCAGGTTGCCCTGCTCACCGCGAGAATCGACCACCTGCGGAGCCACTTCGACGTCCATAGGCACGATCATCACAGTCGCCGCGGTCTTCTCAAGATGGTGGGTCGGCGGCGGAGGCTTCTGGAGTATCTGAAACGTACGGACGTGGACGGATACCGGGCACTGATCAAAGACCTCGGGCTGCGCCATTGACGGCGACAGCGAATATCGGTTCAGCCGCTTCGAGGCTGAACCACGGGCTGTCGGCGGCCGCACTTTCGCGTCGTCACCGCCCACCCCCGCCGCGGGATTCCAGCGGCAACCCCGGATGAGAAAATGATAGACAGAATCGAACGTCAGTTTGCCGGCAGGCGGCTGGTGCTCGAGGTGGGCCGGATGGCCCGCCTCGCACACGGCTCCTGCCTCGTGCAATTCGGCGAAACCGTAGTACTTGTGACCGCGACGGTCCAGAACAGGCCAACCCATCTCCCCTTCTTTCCGCTGACCGTGGAATACCGGGAGAAGGCCTATGCAGCCGGTAAGATCCCGGGCGGTTTCTTCAAGCGTGAAGGCGCGCCCCAGGAGAAGGAGGTCCTGTCGTCCAGATTGACCGACCGGACCCTCCGGCCACTCTTTCCCGATGGGTTCTACAACGAAACCCAGATCCACGCACAGGTCCTGAGCGCCGATCAGGAAAACGATGCCGACGTGCTCACCCTGATCGGAGCTTCGGTCGCTCTCAACACGTCGGTCATCCCCTTCCACACCTCGGTGGCGTCCGTGCGCATCGGACGGATTCAGGGGAATTGGGTGGTGAACCCGACCTTCCGGCAGCTTGAGTACGCCGACGTGGATGTCGTCGTGGCGGGGTCGGCCGACGCCATCGTGATGGTGGAAGGCGGCGCGATTCAGGTGCCCGAGAGCGAAGTCCTGGAGGGGCTCAAGGTGGCTCACGAGGCAATCAGGGAGCTGATCGAGATCCAGGAAGTGCTGATTGCCCCGCGCCGCGTGCCCGAGATGTCCTGGGAGGCGAAGCAGGTCGCGCCCGAGATTCGCAGCCGCGTGGAAGCTGCGGTGGGGGGGCGGGTGGACGAGGCCGTGCGGATCGCGGCCAAGCAGGACCGAACTTCGGCGCTTGCCGATATCGCCAGTGACGTCGTTGCCGAGCTCGCCGCGGAGGATTCCGGGGACGAGGCTGGCGAGAACGATGTCCGGGATGTCGTCCGGTCGCTGGAAAAAAAGAGCGTGCGGGCCAGGATCCTCAACGAAGGAGTGAGGGCCGACGGGCGCGGCTACGACGATGTCCGTGCGATCGACTGCGAGGCCGGCGTGCTACCCCGGACGCATGGCTCCGCCCTCTTCACCCGGGGCGAGACCCAGTCCCTCGGCGTGGTGACCCTGGGCACGTCCCGGGACGAGCAGCGCATCGACTCGATCGACAGCGCGGAGCAGATTACCAGGTCGTTCATGTTGCACTACAACTTCCCGCCCTTTTCGGTGGGCGAGGCGCGACCCATCCGTTCCACCTCACGGCGCGAGAAGGGCCACGGTGCCCTTGCGGCGCGGGCCATTCAGCCCCTGTTGCCCGACTACGACGAGTTTCCGTACACGATCCGGATCGTCTCGGACATCCTGGAGTCGAACGGATCGTCATCGATGGCATCCGTGTGTTCGGCGTCCCTCTCGCTGATGGACGCCGGCGTCCCCGTTCAGGCCGCGTGTGCCGGAGTGGCGATGGGTCTGGTGGTGGAGGGTGACCAGGTTGCGATCCTGACCGACATCCTGGGGATGGAGGATGCCCTCGGGGACATGGACTTCAAGGTCGCGGGCACGCGCAAGGGCGTCACATCGATCCAGATGGACATCAAGATCGACGGGCTCACCTTCGAGTTGCTGGAGGAAGCGCTGGAGCGGGCCCGGAAGGGCCGGATGCACATCCTCGACCGGATGGACGCGGTAATGCCCGCGCCGCGCTCGGACCTTTCCGAGTGGGCTCCGCGCATCGAGTCGATCAGGATCAACCCGGAGAAGATCGGCGAGATCATCGGGCCCAAGGGCAAGACGATCCGGGCCATCCAGGACGAGTCGGGCGCGACCATCGAGGTCGACGACGACGGTATCGTCAAGATCGCGGCCGTCTCCGGCGAAGCCTCGGCGAGGGCGCGCGAGATGATCGAAGCGATCGTCCAGGAGCCCGAGGTCGGGAAGATCTACGAGGGACCGGTGAAGAACACCACGACATTCGGGGCGTTCGTCGAAATCATGCCGGGAGTCGAGGGGCTCTGTCACATCTCCGAACTCGCCGACTTCCGCGTGGGCAAGACCGAAGACGTGGTCAATCGCGGAGACGTCATCCGGGTGAAGCTCCTGTCCATCGACGAACGGGGCCGTATGCGGCTGTCCAAAAAGGCGGCCGATGCGGAGGACGCTCCGGCTGCTGCCGAGAAGGCCGGCGCAGCGAGGTAGTGGCCTGCCGGACGTTCCCGCGGGGTTGAACTGTCGGGCCACCCGGCTCGGAAACGGCGTCCATGTCCTGAGCGAAACCGTTGCCGGTGCCCGTTCCGTCGCGGTAGGGGCGTGGGTCCGGCAGGGGGGCGCGCTGGAGCCGCCTGAATTCCTGGGTGCCAGCCATCTGCTGGAGCACATGGTCTTCCGCGGCACCGAGCGCCGCACCCGGCAGGAGATCGCGCTGTCGCTGGAGAGCCTGGGTGGATCGCTGAACGCGTACACATCGCGCGAGCACACCGGGTATGAGGCTCACGTGATGGCGCCCCACCTTCCCGTCGCTGTGGACGTGATCGCGGATCTGGTGCGAAGTCCCCTGCTGACCGAAGAGGATCTGGAGCGCGAGAAGGAGGTGGTGAGCGAGGAGATCGCGGCCGTCGAGGATACCCCCGACGACCTCGTCTTCGAGCTTCACGGCGAAGGGATGTGGCGGGGGCACCCCTACGGGAACTCGATTCTGGGAACGCGTGAGTCGGTTGCGTCCATTGCGCCCGAAGACCTGGCCGCGCTCCATCGGTGCAGCTACGTGGGCAGCAACCTCGTCGTGGCGGCGGCGGGCCTTGTGGACCACGACGCCTTCTGCAAACTCGCGGAGGAGTGTTTCGGGGGGATCGAACCGGGTGCGAGGGCGCCCGCCGTGCCCGCTCCGCCGGAGCCGCAGACCGGAACCGTGCGGGTCTCGCGAGACACGGCCCAGGTGCACATCGTCCTCGGCAGTGTCACGCCGGGCCACTCTCACGCTGACCGCTATGCCCTCGTCCTGCTGTCCACGGCCCTGGGCGGCGGCATGAGTTCGAGGCTGTTTCAGCGGGTGCGCGAGGAGTTGGCGCTGGCATACGCGGTCTACTCGTACCAGTCCTTCTACACCCGTGCCGGAGTGAGCGGCGTGTATGCCGGGACCCGTCCGGGCTGGGGTCGGGCGGCACTCGACGCGATTTCCGAGGTCTATCGCCGTGTCGCGGACGAGGGTCTGGCTGCCGAGGAACTCGAAAGGACCAGGGAACAGGTGAAGGGACAGATCATGCTCTCCCTCGAGTCGCCGGGAGCCCGGCTTCACCGGCTTGCCGGCTTCGCGCTCCACGAAGAGCCATTCATACCCCTGGACGAGTTGCCGGCGCTGATCGACGGTGTGTCGATGTTTGATATTGTGAGGGTGGCCGGCGGAATCTTCGACCCGGATCACCAGTACGCGCTTTGTCTGGGCCCGGCGGAAACCGGGAACCACTGAACGGATTCGTCAAATGCTCGTGGGCATCCCTTCGGAGATCAAGAAGAACGAATACAGGATCGCACTGACCCCTGCCGGCGCGGAAGCTCTGACCGGGGCGGGAAACGAGGTGCTGGTCCAGGCTGGCAGCGGCGAAGACAGCGGTTTTACCGACGACTTCTACGAGGAGGCCGGAGCCGAGATCGTCGCGAGCGCGGAAGAGGTGTGGAAGCGCGCGGAGATGATCATGAAGGTGAAGGAGCCGCTCACCTCCGAGCTGTCCATGATCCGCAAGGGACAGCTCCTTTTCTGCTACTTCCACTTCGCCGCTTCCGAGCACCTGACGCAGGCGATCGTGGACAGTGGGGCGGTTGCCATCGCATACGAGACAGTCGGCCCGGAGGACGGGGACCTTCCGCTTCTGACGCCGATGAGTGAAGTGGCGGGCCGGATGGCGGTCCAGGAGGGGGCCAAGTACCTGGGGCGGCCGTCGGGGGGATCGGGGATTCTGCTGGGTGGTGTCCCGGGTGTGCTGCCGGCCAAGGTGCTCGTCCTGGGCGGGGGCGTGGTCGGAACCCAGGCGGCACTGATGGCGGCTGGCCTGGGGGCGCGTGTCGCCATCCTGGACGTGTCCCTTCCGCGGCTCCGCCACCTCAGCGAAGTCATGCCCGCCAACGTCAACCTTCTCTACTCCACCCGGTACGCCGTGCGCAAGCAGCTGCGCGATTCCGACCTGGTGATCGGTGCCGTCCTCGTGCCCGGGAAAAAGGCGCCGGGGCTCGTGACGCGTGCGGATCTTGCGTCGATGCGGCGGGGATCGGTCATCGTTGACGTGGCCGTGGACCAGGGGGGCTGCGTGGAGACGATCCGCCCCACGACGCACGAGGATCCGGTGTACGAGCTCGACGGGGTGATCCACTACGGCGTGACGAATATTCCGGGTGCGGTGCCGCGCACCTCGACGCTGGCGCTCACCAACGCGACCCTGCCGTACGCGTTGCAACTCGCCCGCCTTGGCTGGCAGCGTGCTTGCGAGATCGATCCGGATCTTGCCAGAGGGATCAACGTGGCCGGCGGCAGGGTGATCCACCCGGGAGTTGCCGAGGCGTTCGGGATGACGGCCGGGCCACTTGGCGCCGCGCAACCACCCGGTGGACCGGGTGCCCGGGAAACCGTGCGTTTCAAGCGTTTGCCCACCAACCCCGACCTCCCATTGCCCTCCCGGGAGACGGAGGAAGCCGCCGGGTTCGACGTTCGCAGCTGCGAGACCTTCCGGCTGAAGCCCGGCGCCATACACGCGGCGCCCACCGGGCTCGTGATGGAACTCCCCCCGGGGATGGAGTGTCAGGTCAGGCCCAGGTCCGGTCTGGCGGCCCGTCACGGGGTGACTCTCCCGAACAGCCCGGGCACGATCGACTCCGACTACAGGGGTGAACTCCGGGTCCTGATCCAGAACCTGGGCCCGAAGACGGTCGAGATCCGCCGCGGCGACCGGATCGCCCAGCTCGTTTTCGGCTATTGCCTGGCACCGCGAGTCGAAGAAGTCTCCACGCTCTCGGACACGGTGCGCGGTTCGGGCGGTTTCGGGAGTACGGGCGTGAAATGATTCGGTGAATGCGGTAGGTTACAACGTGGCCGAGGTGTTCATCCGCGAAGAGTTCCTTGAACCCGAGCCCGTGCGGCTCACCGTGACACTTGCCCCCAATTCACAGTTGGTTCAGTTCGAAGCGGCTGGTTCCCACAAGCGATATCGGCGTGGATCTCGGGACCGCCAACACACTGGTATGCGTGAAGGGCGAAGGAGTGGTGCTCAGCGAACCCTCTGTCGTCGCGGTGGAGCGGGGAACCAAGCGGATCATGAGTGTCGGGCTCGAGGCCAAGCGCATGCTCGGCCGGACGCCGGAGGGGATCGAAGCCGTGCGTCCGCTCAAGGACGGCGTGATTGCGGATGTCGATGTCACCGAGCTCATGCTGCGGCACTTCCTCAAGCAGGTGATGGCGAAACGCATCTTTCGAATCAAGCCCCGGGTCGTGGTAGGGGTGCCGTCGGGGATCACTGAACTCGAACGGCGGGCCGTACGCTCTTCGGCACAGTCCGCCGGAGCAAACGAAGTGTACATGGTCGCCGAGCCCATGGCCGCCGCCATCGGTGTGGGGCTGCCGATCGAGACGCCGAGGGGCAACATGGTCATTGACATCGGCGGCGGCACGACCGAGATCGCGGTGATCGCGCTTTCCGGGATCGTCGCCGACACCTCCATCCGGATCGGCGGGGATGAGCTGGACCAGTCCATCGTCACCTTCCTCCGCAAGAACTACAATCTGCTGATCGGGGAACCCACCGCCGAGGCCATCAAGATGCAGATCGGCTCGGCGATCGAAACGGACAATGAGCGGGAGATGGAGGTGAAGGGCAGGGACCTCGTGTCCGGGATTCCCAAGATGGTGCTCATCCACTCACAAGAGATCCGTGAGTGTCTGCAGGAACCCCTCCGGTCGATCGTCGAGGCGGTGCGATCGGCACTGGAGATCACGCCGCCGGAGTTGGCATCCGATATCGTCGACTATGGAATCGTGATGACGGGTGGGGGGGCGCTGATCCGCGGTCTCGACAGGCTGATCGCACTCGAGACCAATTTGCCGATTCATGTGGACGACGAGCCGATGACGTGTGTGGTGCGGGGGGCGGGACACATCCTGGAGGACTTCCCGAAATACCGCCCGGTGCTCAGGGCATAGCCCGGGGCCCAGGCGGGCATGCGACAAGAGTACCTTCCAACCGCGGGAATGAAGGAGCGAGAAGGATGGGGGGGCACATCAAGCGGGGCAGGCGGGCCGGACGAACGGATCTGCTTGCCGTCTCCGGGTTCATCGTGGCATCCCTTATCGTCATCAATCTGCCCGCCGGCCCACAGCGCGACGTCGGACACTTCATTCGGCAAACCGTTCTGAGGCCGTTTATCGGCGTTAATGCACTGCTGACCCGGACGCAGGCGCGGGCCAGGGACTTCGATACCCTGCGCGCCCAGATGGATACGACGATGGCGTTGGTTGCGGCGCAGAGGACGCTCGCCGAAGAGAACCGGCAGTTGCGCGGAGTTCTGTCCCTCAAGGACCGCGCGCCAAGCCGATTCGTTTCGGCCACGGTGATCCGCTCCGGGAGTTCCGGATCGGCGAGCGTGTTCCATCTGGACGCCGGTTCGATCGACGGCGTTCGCCCCTTCAACGCGGTAATCACGGAGAGGGGACTGCTGGGGCAGGTCCAGGAAGTGTTCCCCGAATACTCCCTGGCCTATGACTGGTCGCACCCCGATTTCAGGGTGTCGGCGATGACGCCCGATGGCCGCGGTCATGGGCTGGTCGAAGCGGCGCGGGGTGCTTTCCGGGAGCAGGACCGCCTTGTGCTCGGTGGAACGGCCTACCTTTCGGATCTGGAGCCAGGGACCGAGCTCCTGACCTCGGGGCGTGGCGGAGCCTTCCCGAGAGGCATTCGGATTGGCAGTATCGTCGGGGTGGCCGAAACGTCGGCCGGCTGGAGCAAGAGCTACTATGTCGACCCGGTGGTATACCCGGGAGCAGTGACCCACGCCGTGGCCGACATCGGAGTTGCCGGCGGCATGCTCGCCGCCCTGGCGGACAGCGCCGCGGCCCCGTCGCGGGAAGGTTCCCGGTGAGGATTCGGGAAGTCCTGCTGGTTTCCTGTCTCATCCTCACCCACCTGTTTCTTCGCACTGCCCTGGGATTCGGAAAGGCCGCGCCGGATCTGTTCATCGTGGCCCTTCTCGTCGGAAGCCGCACCCTTGGTGTCGGCGCAGGCGCCGGGCTGGGGTTCGTTCTGGGCCTGGTGGAGGACGCATTCTCGATGAGGGCCTTCGGGTCCAGCGCGTTCGCCATGACGCTGGTCGGAGCCTTCGGCGCGAAGTCTCGCGACTACTTCGTCGGTGATTCCATGGGCTTCCTGGTCACCTTCTTTTTGCTCGGGACCTGGGGCCGGGACCTTCTCGCCTGGGTGGTCACCGAAGCGTCCGTCCGTCCGGCCTTCCAGGATCACCTGTTGATTGAAGCTCCCCTCCTGGCCCTCTACGCGACGATCGTCGGCCTCGCCGCGCGGTCGCTCTTCCTCCCACGCCGGAAGAGAGGATGAGCCGACCTCTGCGACGCCAGCGCAAGGCTCTGGCCACCCGGGCGCGCATTTTCGTCGTAGTCCCGCTGGGTCTGCTCGTGGGCGTGCTGTTTCGCGCCCAGGTGCTCCGGTCCTCGGACTGGCTCCTGCAATCGGAAGAAAACCGGTTGCGGTCTCTCGTGGTGCCCGCTCCGCGCGGGATCATCCGGGATCGCGCGGGACGGGTGCTGGCCGACAATATTCCCGGATACTCCATTTCCCTGGTGCCCGATCAACCGGACTCTATGCTCTCCACCCTTGGACGGTTGCGGGAACACCTGGAATTGCCCGACGCGCGGCTGGAAGAGCTGACCCGGCAAATCCAGGGCCGGCCCCCAAGGCCGATTCTCGTGTCGGTCGACGCTCCCTTCGATGCCGTGGCGGCTCTGGAAGAGCGCAGATCGGGCTTTCCGCGGCTGCTGATCCAGTCGCGCCCCAAACGGCGGTATCCGGCGCGTGAGCTGGGAGCCCACGTTATCGGCTACGTGGGCGAGATCAACGAAGCGGAGCTGGAGTCGGGGGATTTCGATGGGGCCGAGCCAGGGTGGATCGTGGGCAGGTCCGGAGTCGAGGCAACGTACGAATCAATGCTGCAGGGGAGGCCGGGAACCCGATATGTGGAGGTCGACGCCAGGGGCAGGATCGTCGGATCCTTCGGGGGCGTCGGAGGCGTGGCCGAAGATCCGGGGACGGATATCGACCTGAACCTCGACCTGGAACTCATGGAGTGGATCCACAACATCTTCCCGGAGGGGATGAACGGATCCGTGGTGGCCCTCGATGTCGAGACCGGAGGTGTGCTGGCCCTGTATTCGGCACCTTCCTTCGACCCCAACGTGTTCGCCGGCGTCGTCAGCACCGAGGAGTGGAACCGGCTCGCCACCGACTCGGAGTCGCCGCTGTACCACCGGGCTGTGATGGGCAAGTACCCTCCGGGTTCGGCGTGGAAGCTGGCCACCGCCGCCATAGCGCTCGAACTGGGCGTGGTGGCTCCCGGCGACCGCATGCAGATCCCGTGCCGTGGGACGTTCGCCTACGGAAACCGCATTGCGCGGTGCTGGGATGCCGATGGGCACGGCTCACTGGACCTCGCCGGGGCCATCCAGCACTCGTGCAACGTCTACTTCTATCAGCTCGGGTTGCGTATCGGCCTGGAGCGCCTGCTGGAGCTCGGCAACCGCATGGGGTTCGGGGACCAGTGCGGAATCGATCTGCCGCGAGAGGTCGGAGGCACTTTTCCCGAGGACGTCGGATTCTGGCAGAGGCGCTACAACTATGAGGCCCTGGAGGGAGAGGTGTTGAGCCTCGCCATCGGCCAGGGACCCAACGACCAGACGCCACTCAAGATGGCGCAGTTCCTGGTCGCAATTGCCCGCGACGGCTCGGCCCCGGCACCGACGTTGTACAGTGAGGCCCCCGCCCGCGAAGGATGGCGGCTCAACATCCCCCCCGAGCACCTGGCCTACATCCGCGAGGGGATCCACCGGGTGACCCGGCCGGGTGGTACAGCCCACCTGTCCTCTCTGGAACACTTCGACCTGCTCGGCAAGACCGGGACGGCGGAAAGCGGCGGCGGCCGGCCGAATCACGCCTGGTTCATCGGGATTGCCGGCCCCCGGGGCGGGGCAGCCGAGATCGTCGTCGTGGCGCTCGTCGAATTCGGTGGCAGTGGCTCAGGGGTTGCCGCTCCTCTGGTGGCGAAGACCGCTGACTACTACCTGAGGGGTGTGCACGGGATCCCGCGCGACACCATCCAGACGTTGCGCGAATACCTGATGGCAGGGCGAAACACGGCCTGGGCGACGTTGCGGCCCGCCGGGTGATGAAGGCGAGACCCACGTGGCTCGACGAGGGGGGGTTCACGGCCACCGTACTGGTGCTGTCTCTGGTCGGCGTGGCGATGATCTACTCGGCGGGGGTTCTGGAGGTGCCCAGCCGGATCACCGAGGGTCTGTGGTTGCGCCAGGGCTTCTTTCTCGGGGCGGGAATCGTCGGCTTGCTGCTGGTTTCCCGATTCCCGTCGCGAATGTTCGAGTGGGCGGCGATGCCCGCCTATGTCCTCGCGGTCGGTGTGCTTGCGGTCACCCTGGTCGTGGGAAGCGGGGCCGGAACGGCCGAGGGAGTGAAGAGCTTCCTGTCGATCGGCGGCTTCCGCTTTCAGCCGGCCGAGGCGGCGAAGATCGCGACCGTGCTCGCCCTGGCCGTTCTTCTCGCTCGCCGTGACGATCCGCCCCGGTACCTGAGGGACCTGCTCACGCCCGCAGCCCTTGTGGCTGTCCCGTTGGTCCTCGTTCTGCTCCAGCCCGACCTGGGGACGGCGCTGGCTTTCGTCGGGATCTTTTTCGCAATGATCTTCTGGGCGAGGACCCCGTGGCCGCTCATCATCTTCGCCGCGTCACCGGGCGTGGCCCTCATTCTGGCATACAGCGCCCGGGTGTGGTCGGTGTATATCGTGCTCCTTGCCATCGGGCTGTACCTCTACCGCTACCGGCTCTATCTGGTCGAGTCCGTGAGCGTCATCCTCGCGAACGTCGCCGCGGGAGCTGTCGCACAGCCTCTGTGGAACTCGCTGGCCGATTATCAACGCAACCGCCTGCTCGTGTTTCTCGATCCGGGACTGGACCCGCGGGACGCCGGCTGGCAGCTGATTCAGTCGAAGGTGGCGGTCGGGAGCGGCGGCTTGCTGGGGAAGGGGTTCACCGCCGGCACCCAGAAACGGCTGGCGTTCATTCCCGAACAGCACACCGACTTCATCTTCAGCGTACTTGGGGAGGAGTTCGGGTTCATCGGCACCTTGCTGCTTCTGGCGCTCTTCGGATTCCTTTTCCTGAGGATGATCCGCATGGCGGAAGCCGCCAGGACTCCGTTTGCCGGAATGTTCATCTTCGGTATTTTAGGAATCTGGTTCACTCACGTCTTCATTAACGTGGGCATGACCGTGGGCGTGGTCCCGATCACGGGGATTCCTCTCCCGTTCATCAGCTACGGCGGGTCCTTCCTGTTGATGTCGTGGCTGGCCGCCGCTACGGTGGTGGCGGTGGCCAACGCGGACCCTTGACCACCGGATTACCGGATCCACAAGGCGAAGGCGGAAGATTGACCTGGTTCCGAAAGCAGAAGAAGCCCCTCACGTCCGAGGACCGTCGGGATCTCCCGCAGGATGTCTTCGAGAAGTGTGACGGTTGCGGAGAGATCCTCTACGGCGAGCGGCTGGCGCGGAACCTGGGCGTGTGCCCGGAGTGCGGCAATCACTTTCGGATTTCCGCTGTACGTTACGTCGAACTGCTGGCCGATCCGGATTCCTTCGAAGAGGAGGACGTCGACATGACGAGCGGCGACCCCCTCGGCTTCACCGACCTCAAGGCCTACAGCGACAGGCTCAGAGCGGCCCGGCGCCGGACGGGGCGAAACGAAGCCGTCATCACCGGACGGGGCCGCATCGAGGGCATCCCGGTCGCTCTGGCCGTGATGGACTTCAGCTTTATCGGAGGGTCGATGGGGTCTGTCGTGGGCGAGAAGATCGCTCGTGCCGGACGGGACGCGCTGGATCGCGAGATTCCCCTCGTTGTGGTGACCGCATCGGGGGGTGCGCGCATGATGGAGGGGATCTTCTCCCTCATGCAGATGGCCAAGACGTCCTCGGTGCTGGCCCGGCTCCACGAGCGCGGCCTCCCCTACATTTCGGTCCTCACCGATCCCACGACCGGAGGGGTCACGGCTTCCTACGCGATGCTCGGGGACGTCAACCTGGCCGAGCCCGGCGCGCTGATCGGCTTTGCCGGCCCCCGGGTGATCGGCGAGACCATCAAGCAGGAGTTGCCGGCCGGCTTCCAGAGCGCCGAATTCCTGGAGGAGCACGGCATGGTGGACCGCGTCATCGACCGTCGCGAGCTGAAGGGCGCGATCGCACAGCTGCTCCGCCACTCTCGCGAAGGCTGGAGGCCTTGGGGCTGACGACACCCCGCACGGTAGCGGACCCCCTCATGGAGACCCTCTTTCCGGGGGCTCCAAGCGCAGTCGAATGGGGCCTGGACCGCATGCAGGCGGCGCTGGCCGAACTTGACAACCCCCACCTGCGCTACAGGACCCTGCACGTCGGCGGAACCAACGGAAAGGGATCGGTTGCGTCAACGTGGGCGTCGGTGCTGCAGCGGCACGGTGATCGCGCGGGGCTGTACACGTCGCCTCACCTCTGTTCCTTCCGGGAGCGCATCATGATCGACGGCACGCCCGTCTCCGCCGACCGCGTGACGGCCACCGCCCGGCGCCTCCGGCCACTGGCGCGGCGCCAGCGGATGTCGCTCTTCGAGGCGTGCACCCTTCTGGCGCTGGAGATCTTCGCGGAGGAAGACGTGGATAGCGCGTGCATCGAGGTCGGTCTGGGGGGACGCCTCGACGCGACCAACGTGATCAGGCCCGAGGTCACCGCCATCACCAATGTGGCGCTGGACCACCAGGAGTATCTGGGAGACTCCCTCGCGCAGATCGCCGCCGAGAAGGCGGGGATCATCAAGCCCGGCATCCCCGTGGTCACCGCGGAAGACCGACCCGCCGCGCTGGCCGTGCTGAAGGCCCGGGCGAGGGACGTTGGTGCGCCGTTTCACCGGATCGAGCGCTGGCGCGACATCTCCGGACTGGGCCTCGGACGGCGCGGAACCCGATTCAGGCTCGGTACCGGCGGGCATGCGGGCCTGGAGCTGGAGACACCTCTTCCCGGGTCCCACCAGGCGATCAACGCGGCGTTGGCGGTGCGTGCTCTGGAGTGCCTGGCGAAGCCCCCGTCGCGGGAAGCGGTACGCGAGGGTGTCGCAAGGGTGAGGTGGCCCGGCCGGGGGCAGATCCACCGGCTCGCCGGTCGCCACTTCATTTTCGACGTGGCTCACAACCGGGCCGCAGTGTCCGCGCTGGCGCGGGTGCTGGCCGATATGGCGCCGCCCCGGCCCCTGGTCGTTCTTGCCGGGATTCTCGGGGACAAGGACTGGTCAAGAATGCTGCCCCCGCTGGTGGATCTGGCCGACCGCGTCGTTTTCACCATACCGTCCTCGGCGCCGGCGGAACGGCATTGGAACCCGCGCGTGGCGGCGGAGGAGGTGGGTGGCGGCGTCCCCATCGACATCGAGGGCGAAATGGGCGCCGCGGTCGAGCGGGCGAGCGCGCTGGCGGGCGGCGGCACGGTGGTTGTGACGGGGTCGTGCCACACGGTGGGAGATGCGCTCCTTGTTCTGGGGCATGACCCATTCGGTGGCGGGGAGCCGGGCCGATGAGCCGCGCGGCACCCGTTTCGACGGCGGGACATTGAATTTCCACCCTCGCCGGTTAGATTCGCAGCCCATGCCCCCCGCAAGATCCTTCTCCAGACTTCCCGGTTTTCGCGACTTTGTCCCCGGCGACCTCGCGCTCCGCAATCACATCTTCGATACCTGGCGCCGTGTTTCGCGGGGGTACGGCTTCAGGGAGTACGACGGGCCGCCTCTGGAGCCCCTGGACCTCTACATCGAGAAGAGCGGCCCCGAGATCGTCGAACAGCTCTACAGCTTCGACGACAAGGGCGGTCGTCAGATTACGCTCCGCCCCGAGATGACCCCGACGCTGGCGAGGATACTGGCGGGCCGCAGCCGCGGAATGCCGAAGCCGATCCGATGGTTCTCGATGCCGCAGCTCTTCCGCTACGAGCGCAGCCAACGGGGCCGGCTGCGTGAGCACTTCCAGCTGAACGTCGACATCGTGGGCGACGCCGGGGTCGCTGCCGACGCCGAAGTCCTCGCCGTGGCCATCGACGCCGTGCGCGGCCTCGGGCTTGGCGACGACGACTTCGTGGCCAGGGTGAACGACCGCCGGCTGGTTGCCGAGGTTCTTGCCGCCGCGGGCGTCGATGCTGACGGGCATGCGGCTTGCCTTGGCGTGATCGACAAGGCGGGCAGGGCCGGTGTGGCGAAGACGCGCATCGGCCTGGAAGCTCTCGGACTGGACGAGTCGGCGGTCGCGACGCTGACCGAGCTTGTGGCCGACGGTTCCTGGGAACAGTTGGGGCGCCGGTTCCGTGACGTGACGCCGGTCCGGGAAGCCATGGAGCCCCTCGAGGAGCACGCGGCAATCCTGGGCGCGATGGGGCTGGGCGACTATCTGCACTTCGATTTCACCGTCGTGAGGGGCCTTGCCTACTACACCGGCATCGTGTTCGAACTCTTCGACCGCGCGGGGGAGATGCGTGCGATCTGCGGCGGTGGCCGCTACGACCGGCTCCTCGAACTGGTTGGGGGCGAGCCGCTCCCCGCCGTCGGTTTCGGCATGGGCGATGTCGTGCTTGGCGAGCTTCTGCGGGACATGGGGCTCGTGCCGGACGCGACGCCCTCCTGCGACTACCATGTGATCTGGGTGGGGCCGGAGCAGCGTGCGCTGGGACTTCGGGCCAGCCATCGGCTGCGGGCGGCGGGTTATTCGGTGATGTACTCGCTGAGGACCCAGGGCGTGGGCAGGCAGTTGAAGGAGGCGAGCCGGAACGGGGCGGCGCGTGCGGTCATCATCGGCCCGAGCGAAGCGGCCGCAGGGTCTGCCACAGTCCGGGATCTGACGACTGGACGGCAGGAAGTCGTGCCGCTGGACGCGCTGACCGCGTCGGTACAAGCGTCGTCGGGGGGCTCGCAGGCCGAACCCCCCGGTCCGCCATCGCCCGGAGGGGACAGGACATGACCGCGACGGAACCCCGGCGCGACCCCGGCGAGGAAGAGACCCGCATCGCCCGGGCAGCGATGAGCCGCGCAATCCGGCGGCTCAACCTCCTGGAAGCGATCCTTCTCGGCGCGTCGGTGGTCGCTGCGGTCGCGGGGGGCTGGCTGGCGGCCCTGCTGGCACGAAGCGCATTCGGCTTCCCCCTCGGGACCACGTGGCTGTTCGCGTCGCTGCTGCTGTTTGCGATACCGGCGGCGCTGGCCTGGACGATGGAGAGGCGCGGACGGTACGCGCAGCCGAAGATGGACATCAAGGGAACCTCTGACGATTCGCCCGGGAGGGGCGGTGGCTGATGGCGAAGAAGACGAAAAAGAAGGGTCTGACACCCCGCTGCGAGGATTTCAGCGCCTGGTACAACGAAGTGGTTCTGCAGGCGGAACTGGCCGACTATCCGCCGGTTCGGGGGAGCATGGTGATCAGGCCGTGGGGATACGGGATCTGGGAAAACATGCAGCGCGCCCTGGACGACATGTTCAAGGCGTCGGGCCACCAGAACGCGTACTTCCCGCTGCTCATCCCCATGAGCTTCATCGAGCGCGAAAAGGAGCACGTGAAGGGGTTCAAGCCGGAGCTGGCGGTCGTCACCCACGCGGGGGGCAAGGAGTTGGAGGAGCCCTACGTCATCCGCCCGACTTCGGAGACGATCATTTACTCGATGTACTCGAAATGGGTGCAGAGTTACCGGGACCTCCCGATCCTGCTCAACCAGTGGGCCAACGTGATGCGGTGGGAACTCCGCACCCGCCTGTTCCTCAGAACTTCCGAGTTCCTCTGGCAGGAAGGCCACACCGCGCACGCGAGCCAGGATGAGGCCGAGGAGGAGGCGCGCACGATCCTGGGGATCTACCGGACCTTCATGGAGGACTGGATGGCCATGCCTCCGGTCACGGGGCTCAAGACGGAGGCCGAAAAATTCGCGGGAGCGGTGCGCAGCTATGCGTGCGAAGCGCTTATGCAGGACGGCAAGGCCCTGCAGGCCGGCACCTCGCACATGCTGGGCCAGAACTTCGCACGTCAGTTCGGCCTCACCTTCCAGAGCAAAGAGGGTCGCGAGGAGTTCGCCTGGAACACCTCGTGGGGCGTCTCGACCCGGCTGGTCGGGGGATTGATCATGACGCACGGCGACGACATGGGCGTGGTGGTTCCTCCGAAGCTGGCACCCATCCAGGTGATCGTGGTGCCGATTGCCAGAAGTGACGACGAGTGGGCGACCGTGGCCGAGAAGGCCCGTCAGATTGTGAACACGTTGCGCGATGCCGGTGTCCGGGCCGACGCGGACCACCGCCGGCACCTGTCCCCGGGAGCCAAGTTCTTCGAATGGGAGCGCAAGGGGGTGCCGTTGCGACTGGAAGTGGGTCCGCGCGACGTGGCCAGGGGCGAGGTCGTGGTCGTCCGCCGGGTGACGGCCGAGGGTGAGGCCCGCAAGGAGGCGGTGCCCGAGGCGCGTGCGCTCGGCGAGACCGCGGGCTGGTTGAAGGCGCTGCAGACACTGCTGCTGCAAGGTGCCCGCGCGCGCCGCGAGGCGGGTACCCATCGCGGCGAGGTCTCGTCGGTCGAAGAACTCGGCGCTCTCCTGGACGAAGGCGCCGGCTTCGTGTATTCGGGGTGGAGCGGGGACCCCGACGTGGAGGAGAGGGCCAAGGATGTCAGGGCCACGATCCGCCTGATCCCGGACGAGGAGTTTCGCTCCGCCACGGCGCCGACCCGGTGTGCGGGGGGCGGCGAAGCCAGGACTGAAGTGGTGTGGGCGCGGGCGTATTGAGGACCCGTCCCCCGCCCGGCGGCGATCCCTTCGCCCGGCTTGGCGGTGTCCTGACGTGCGGCTCCCATTCGCTGGAGGATCTTGCCAATGAGCATGCAACTCCACTATATGTGTACGATGGCGACCGAATCCTGGAACGGCTTGCTACTCTGCGCGACGCCTTCGCCGCGGACGGCGCGGACCCCGGCTCCCCCGGCCTGGTCGTCGCGTACTCGGTCAAGGCCAACCCCGGCCTGGCCATACTGAAACTCCTCGCCCGGGCCGGCGCCGGCGCCGACATCGTGAGCGGGGGCGAGCTTCACCGTTCGCTGCGCGCCGGTGTCCCGGCCGGGCTGATCGTCTTCGCCGGCGTGGGCAAGACCCGGGACGAGATGCGCTACGGGCTCCGATCCGGCATCCGCGCCTTCCACGTGGAGAGTGCCCAGGAGCTGGACGTGCTGGGCTCCGTCGCCGGGGATCTCGGACAGGTGGCCCCGATCGCGGTGCGCGTCAACCCGGACGTCGACAGCCCCACCCACGCGTTCACGCGCACGGGACATGCGAGAGCGAAGTTCGGGGTCTCGCCGGGAAGAGCGCTCGAGATGTACCGCTTCACGGCCGAACACCCGTTCCTCCGCGCGGTCGGGGTCGACGTTCACATCGGTTCACAGATTCGCGACCCCGTTCCCTTCGTGAACGCGCTCGACGTGGTGCTGGAGGTGGCCGGCAAGGTTCGCGGCGACCTGGGCATCGACCTGGAATACGTCGATCTCGGGGGTGGTTTCGGGATCTCCGACGGCGAAGCGGACGAACTGGATGTCCGCGCTCTGGCCCGTGCGATAACACGGCGGCTGCACGGCACGTCGCTCACCCTGGTCATCGAGCCGGGCCGTTTTCTCGTCGGCGACGCGGGCGTGCTTGTCACCCGGGTCCTCTACGTGAAGCGCAGCGGCGGCAAGACCTTCGTGGTTACCGATGCCGGCATGACCGACCTGATCCGTCCCAGCCACTACGGCGGTATTCACGCCGTCTCGCTGGTGCGGGAGCAGGACGGGGGGCCGGTGGAGGCCGTGGACGTCGTGGGGCCGGTGTGCGAGCAGGGCGACTTCCTCGCGCGGGACCGGCACCTTGCTCTGCCGCATCCCGGCGCCCTGCTGTGCGTCCACCAGGCGGGGGCCTACGGATTCACCATGTCATCCAACTACAACTCGCGGCTCCGTCCCGCCGAACTTCTCGTGCGTGGCGGCCGCGTCAAGCGGGTCCGCCGCCGCGAGAGCTACAGTGACCTCATCCGGAACGAAGCCGATGAATGACACCCATCCGGACGCGCCGGCCACCTCCGGCACGAACGCGGCCACCGCCGCGGCCGGCGCGGGGCACGACCGCGTCCTCCTCATCGACTACGGCTCCCAGTTCACCCAGCTCATCGCCCGCCGGGTGCGCGAGGCAGGCGTATACTGCGAGATCCACCCCCCCACGCGGTCCCTGGACTGGGTCAGGACATGGGCGCCGAAGGGTATCGTCCTCTCGGGCGGGCCGTCCTCGGTGTACGGCGACGACGGCCCGGACCTCGACCCCGGTCTCCTCGCACTCGGCGTCCCGGTCCTGGGCATCTGCTACGGCATGCAGCTCATCGCGCGGCACGAGGGCGGCGCCGTGCTCCCCGGCAAGCGCGAGTACGGCCGCGCCAGCCTGCGTGTCACCGAGCCGGGTGCGGACGAAGGCGGCAGCGGCCTCTTCCAGGGCTTCGGCCCCGACGAAGACGTCACGGTGTGGTGTTCGCACGGCGACCATGTGGATGAGCCGCCCCCCGGATTCGTGACCATCGCCGCGACCGCCGACCTTCCCGTGGCGGCATTCCGGGCCCGCTCGCGACCGCTCTACGGCGTGCAGTTCCACCCCGAGGTCGCTCACACGCCGCGCGGCCAGGAAATCGTCGACAACTTCCTCTTCCGCATCTGCGACTGCAGCGCCGACTGGACGTCCGGTGCGTTCGTGGCCGAGTCGGTCGAGCGGATACGGGCGACGGTTGGAGACGCACATGTCGTATGCGGCCTTTCGGGCGGCGTGGACTCGTCGGTGGCCGCGGCGCTGGTGCATCGCGCGATCGGCGACAGGCTCACCTGCATCTTCGTCGACACCGGCATGATGCGCATGAACGAGCGCGAGCGCGTCGAGCGCACCTTCCGGGAGCACATGGGGATCCGCCTGGTCGTGGTGGAAGCCGCGGCCGAGTTCCTGGGTCCGCTGGAGGGTGTCACGGATCCCGAGCGCAAGCGCCGGATCATCGGTGAGACCTTCATCCGCGTCTTCGAGCACACCACCCGGGAACTCGGCGACGACGCCCGCTACCTGGTGCAGGGAACCCTCTACCCGGACGTGATCGAGTCCCTCGCGGTGCGCGGTCCGTCTGCGACCATCAAGACCCACCACAATGTGGGTGGCCTCCCTGAAGACATATCCTTCGAACTGATCGAGCCGCTCCGCGAACTCTTCAAGGACGAAGTGCGCGCCGTGGGCCGCGCGCTGGAACTCGACGAGGCGTTCATCCGCCGCCATCCCTTCCCGGGCCCGGGGCTCGGGATCCGCATTCTCGGCCCGGTGACGGAGGATCGGCTCCGTGTCTTGCGCAGGACCGACGCGATCTACCTCGACGAGATCGAAGCCGCCGGCCTCTACGACGAGATCTGGCAAGCCTTTGCGGTCCTTCTCCCCGTGCGTTCGGTGGGCGTCATGGGGGACAGCCGCACCTACGAGAACGTCGTCGCCCTCCGTGCCGTGACCTCTCGCGACGGCATGACCGCCGACTGGTACCCGTTCGAGCCCGCGTTCCTGGCTCGGGTGTCGACCCGGATCATCAACGAGGTCGAGGGTGTCAACCGGGTCACCTACGACATCAGCTCGAAGCCGCCGGCGACGATCGAGTGGGAGTGAGGGTGAGGAGGCGCCCGCAGTCGCCGCCGGCCCCGCCCTTCACCCCACCGTGTCAGGTTGGCTGCGCAGCTGATCCAGCTTCGATTCCACCTCTGCCCACACCGCCTCCATGAACCCGACGTCGCCTCCGTGCGTCTCCGCGAAGGCGACGAGGTCCTCCTCGATGAGTTCCAGCTCCGCGAGCACCGCTTCACGTTCATCGTCCGGGATCACGCCGCCGGGCGAGCGGAGTTCCGCCACTCGGAGCGCCACGTAGCCCTCCACGAACTGCTCGCGGCTGATCGTATCCCCGCCCGCATCTTCGCACCCCGCCGCCGCAACCGCCGCCGCCATGAACAACGCGGCGCCGGCAGCCCGGAGAAGAAACGGGCTGCCGGGCGCGCGACCGCGCCTCACGTGGCGTCCCCCCGCGTGGCGGCCCGCCAGAGGAGGGCGCAGAGCCCGGCGAAGACCAGCGTGCCGAACGCCACGCCGCTTCCCGGGAACAGCTCCGACCACCCGTGTCCCACGTGCCAGATCGATGCCGGGTCCTCGTGGCCGGTCCGGTTGGCAACCGCGTAGATCACGCCGCCGATGAGCACGCCCACCAGAGCCGCGCCCGCGATCAGCCCGGACGCGAACAGAACGCCCCGTTCGCGCCGCTCGGCCAGGATGCTGACACCGTCTTCGGTCTCCCCTTTGTCTTCGTACTTCTTCGTCAGCGCCCTGCGCATCAGGCCGCCAACCAGGATCGGCGTCATCAGCGAAACCGGGAGGTATACGCCCACCGCCAGGGCCAGCGAGGGCAGCTTGAAGACGAATTCGGCGATCGCCGCGATTGCGACTCCCAGCAACACGAAGCCCCAGGGCAGGGAAGCGTTCAGCACCCCGTCGATCACGAGGCTCATCAGCGTGGCCTGGGGTGCGGCGAGGCCGTCCACGGTGCCGATGCCGTACGATTCGTTCAACACCACCAGGACCCCGCCCATGACTGCCGCGCTGGCGAGCACGCCCATCATTTCGCCGACCTGCATGCGCTTGGGCGTGGCGCCCACGAGGAAGCCGGTCTTCAGGTCCTGCGAGGTGTCGCCCGCGACCGCCGCCGAGATGCACACCACGGCGCCGACAGCGAGCACCGCCACCTTGGCCGTGGCGCTGCCGTCGTTCAGCCCCAGCGCGACCCAGATCAGCGACGTCAGGATCAGAGCCGCTATGGTCATCCCCGACACGGGGTTCGACGACGATCCGATGAGTCCCACGATCCGGCTCGACACCGTCACGAAAAAGAAGCTGAAGATCACGATCAGCACCGCCCCCAGCAGACCGACGGGCACGCCGGGCCAGAGCCACAGGGCGATCGCCATTAGCGCCGCGAGCCCCATCACCAGCTTCAGGGGAAGGTCCTGTTGTGTCCGCGGGAGTTCACCGCCACCGCTCGCGCCGACCTGGCCGATCCCCAGCCTGAACGACTCGATGATGGTCGGAAGCGACTTGAGCAGCGTCACGATCCCGGCGAAGCCCACGGCTCCGGCTCCGACGTAGCGAATGTAGCTGTTCCAGATCTCCCCCGAGCCCAGCGCCGACATGGCGATGGAGGCCGGGTAGACCGTGTCGTCGCCGCCCCACATGTTGATCGCGGGGATGAGGATGAGCCAGGCCAGAGCGCTGCCCCCGAACATGATGGCTGCGATGCGCGGTCCGATGATGAAACCGACGCCCAGCAGTTCGGGAGTGAAGTCGCCCCCGATCTCGGCCTTCTTGGGTAGCGGCAGGCTCGGGGACTCGTTCCAGAGGGCGAGTCCGCTCCGGTTCGCGAGCACCTGGTAGAGCGCACCGAGTCCCAGCCCCGAGAAGAGCAGGCGAGCCTTTCCCCCGCCCACCTCCCCCGCGACCTGCACTTCGGCGCAGGCGGTGCCTTCGGGGTAGGGGAGTTTCCCGTGTTCGCGGGAGATCAGGTAGCGTCTGAGCGGGATCATGAAGAGGACACCCAGCAGCCCGCCGAAGGCCGCGATCACGGACACCTGCAGAAGGTCGACCACGATCGTCGGGTCGGAGCGCTGCCAGATGAAGAGCGCCGGGAGGGTGAAGATGACCCCGGCTGCAACCGACTCGCCCGCCGAGCCGATAGTCTGCACCATGTTGGTCTCGAGGATCGAGCCCCGGCGGATCACGCGGAAGATCGCCACGGCCATCACGGCCGCCGGGATCGAGGCGCTGACGGTCAGGCCCACGCGCAAGCCCAGATAGGCGTTGGCCGCCCCGAAGACGACCGCGAGCAGCAGTCCGATGAGGACCGCCTTCACGGTGAGCTCGGCGATCGAGCTCTCGGGGGGCACGTAGGGGCGGTAGCTCTCGCCGGGGACGACTTCGTACGCCTCGGGAGGAAGGCCCTTGCGGGCCGGCGGGTCGGCCGATGCCATGTGAGGCTTCCTTGCGGGTTGGTGGGGTAGGCGGGCGCTGGCCCGAATCTTTCCGGGTATGATAGGGGGCGATGTCCGGTACGGGCTGAAAAGCTGCCATTTTGGCAGTCCGGCCTGCCATTTTGGCCGATTCTCCGCTTTGCCGGCCCCTGAACCCTGCCAAAATGGCAACGTTGTCGTGCGAATTGCAACAGGAGACTCCATGATGTTGAATGCCGAACGCCTGACCCTGAAAGCCGCCGAGGCCCTGTCGGCCGCCGCCCGGGACGCCCGGAGCCGGGAGCACCCGCAGATGGAGGGCGTCCACCTGCTCAAGGCGCTTCTGGAACAGGAGGACGGCATCGTCGTGCCCGTATTCCGCAAGATGGAAGTCGCCCCCGAGACCGTCCTGCACGCGGCCGATGTCGAGCTGAACCGGCGCGCCAGAGTGACCGGCGGAGCTTCGCCGGGGCCCTCGCGCTATCTGCGCGCGGCGCTGGACAAGGCCGAAGAGGCGGCACGAAAGCTCGGCGACGCCTACGTCTCCACCGAGCACCTGCTCATCGGAATCGCGGCCGAGAAGGGGGATGCGGGCCGCATTCTCAGGGAGCACGGCGTCACCGGAGAGCGTCTCGAGACGGCTCTGGACTCCATCCGCGGATCCCACCGGGTCACGGACCAGAACCCCGAGGACAAGTTTCAGGCGCTGAAGCGCTTTTCCCACGACCTCACCGAACGTGCGCGCCGGGGCAAGCTGGACCCCGTCATCGGACGGGATGACGAGATTCGCCGGGTGATGCGGGTGCTGGCACGCCGGACCAAGAACAACCCGGTGCTGATCGGGGAGCCGGGCGTCGGCAAGACGGCGATCGCCGAGGGGCTCGCGCAACGGATCGTGGGCGGCGACGTCCCCGCCTCGCTGAACGGCAAGAAGCTCGTCTCGCTCGATCTCTCCGCCATGCTGGCCGGCGCGAAGTACCGCGGCGACTTCGAGGAGCGCATGAAGGCCGTCCTCAGGGAGGTGACCGAAGCGGACGGCCGCTACGTCCTCTTCATCGACGAGCTGCACACCATCGTGGGGGCGGGCGCGGCCGAGGGAGCCGTCGACGCGGGAAACATGCTCAAGCCGGCGCTGGCCCGGGGCGATCTCCGCGTGGTGGGCGCGACCACGCTGTCCGAGTACCGCAAGCACGTGGAAAAGGACGCCGCACTGGAGCGCCGCTTTCAGCCGGTGTACGTCGCGCCGCCCTCGGTCGAGGACACCATCGCGATCCTGCGCGGCCTGAAGGAGCGGTACGAAGTCCACCACGGAATCCGCATCACTGACGACTCGCTGATCGCCGCGGCCAGATTGTCCGACAGGTACGTGGGGGGACGGTTCCTGCCCGACAAGGCCATCGACCTGATGGACGAGGCCGGGAGCCGGCTGCGCATCGAAATCGACTCCCTCCCCCAGGAGATCGACGACCTGGAGAGGCGCATCATTCAGCTGGAGATCGAGAAGCAGGCGCTGGCGCGCGAGGACAACCGCGGCGCCCGGGAGCGTCTGGACGGGATCGAGGCCGAGCTCTCGGAGTTGCGCGAGTCTAGCCAGACCATGAAGGCCGCATGGCAGGCCGAAAAGATCCAGATCGCCCGCATTCAGGAGTTCAAGGAGCGGGTGGACGGTCTCCGCACCGAGGCCGAGCGGGCCACGCGGCGCGGCGAGCTGGATCGCGCGGCCGAGGTCCAGTATTCGCAGATCCCGAAAGCGCTGGCGGACATCGAGAAGGCGGAGAAGCGGCTTGCCGGGTTGCAGGCGGAGGGCAAGTTCCTCAAGGAGGAGGTGACGCCCGAGGACATTGCCGATGTCGTGGCGGAGTGGACGGGGATCCCCGTGACGCGGCTGATGGACTCCGAACGGAAGCGGCTGGCCCGGTTGGAAGAGCTGCTCGGAAGGCGGGTGGTGGGCCAGGACCGGGCGCTGGGCGCGGTGTCTCGAGCGGTGCGCCGGGCCCGGGCGGGGATCCAGGACCCGAACCGTCCCATCGGCTCGTTCCTCTTCCTCGGGCCCACCGGAGTGGGGAAGACAGAGACCGCTCGGGCCCTGGCCGAGTTCCTCTTCGACGACGAGCGCGCAATGGTGCGCATCGACATGTCCGAGTACATGGAGGCGCACTCGGTGTCCAGGCTGGTGGGGGCGCCGCCCGGGTACGTGGGCTACGACGAGGGCGGCCAGCTCACCGAGGCCGTGCGGAGGAGGCCGCACGCGGTGGTGCTCTTCGACGAGGTCGAGAAGGCACACTCCAAGGTCTTCAACGTATTCCTGCAGATCCTCGACGACGGTCGCCTGACCGATGGCCAGGGACGGACGGTCGACTTCCGCAACACGGTAATCATCATGACGTCGAACATCGCCGGGCCCGAGATTCTGGCGCGGGCGCGGAGTGGAGAGGCCGGCGAGTGGAGCGCGGTCGAGGAGATGGTGAAGGGGCGCCTGCGGGAGTACTTTCGACCCGAGTTCCTTAATCGAGTAGATGATGTGATTGTATTCAAGCCATTGTCTCCCAAGGAATTGGAGGATATCGCCGAGATCCAGCTGGGACGGGTGGTCGAGCTGGCGGCAGAGCAGGGCGTGGCGCTGGCCGTGTCGGACGAGGCGAAGGCGGTGATCGCGCGGGAAGGGTACGATCCCGCCTTCGGGGCACGGCCCCTGAAGAGGGCCGTGCAGCGTCTGGTGCAGGATCCGTTGGCGATGGGGATTCTGGACGGCGAGATCGCCCCGGGGAGCGCGGTGCGCATGGAGAAGGGCGAAGAGGGGTTGGTGTTCGTCGGGATTGGCGACGGTCCGGGGTGAGGCAGGGCAGGCGGGCGAAGGCGCTTCGGTGCGCCGTTCTGTTCGGGGTGGGGCCGGTGACCGTGACGGCGGCGGTGGCCGGGTGCGCAGCGGCCGTGGCCGTGGGTGGCGCGACGTCGGGCCGGTCTCCGGGGGCGTCCGCGGAGCCCGCCCGCGTGATCGGGGAGTTTCTGGACGCGGCGAACCAGAGGGACTACATGACCATGGCGCGGCTATTCGGGACCGAAGACGGATCGATCGGTGACCGGGGCGGTACCCTCGGTTGCGCGTTCAGGAAGCTCGGTTCATGGATCGGCCTGGGCGAGCGGTGTCTTGACGAACACGAGGTCGAGCAGCGCCTCGACCTGTTGGCCGCAGTCCTGAAGCACGAGTCCTACCGGGTGCGGACCGAGGAGGTGGTGGCGGGTCGGAGGAGGTCCGCTGCCGGCGTCCGGGTCGCGCTGGATCTGGGTGCCCGCGGGGTGGTGGAGGTCCCTTTCGTGGTAGTCCTGGCGACCGATGGGCAATGGCTGGTCGAGCAGGTGGAGCTGGGGAAGCTGGTGGGTAGGTGAGGGCTCGGCTCCCGGTCGTGACGTGGAACGTCGGTGGTTGCCGGAACTTCGGCCCGGGCTCCCGTCAATCCGGATCCTGGCGGGCCCGTTCCACCAGCTCCACCAGCACCCCCCCGGTCGAACGGGGGTGCAGGAATGCGATCCGGTGTCCGCCCGCCCCCTCCATCGGCCCCGGCGAGGTGAATTCCCATCCGCCGGCCGTCAGTTCGGCCATCTTCTCCCCGAGGTCCGCGACCCGGTACGCGATGTGGTGGAGCCCCGGCCCTCTCCGCTCGACGAACCGTGACACCCCGCTCTCCGGCACGAGGGGCCTGATCAGCTCGACATCGCCGACGAAACACACCTCCACGCCCTGCGACTCGACCTGCTCCGGGTCGGTCGCCCGGACTCCGGAAAGCCGCTCCAGCAGCGGCAGCAAATCGGTGAAGGAGCGGGCCGCGATGGCCACGTGGTCGAGCGCAAGCCCCGCAACGGCCCGGCGGGGTCCATCCATCGGCGCGGGGCGCGTACCATGCTCCGCTCTACTCGTGTCCGGCGTATTCGAATCCAGGATCGGCCCCTCTTTGTTAGAATAGTTGGGTGGAATCATCGCGGCGGGCTCGGGCGACCACTCCGGCGCCGGGCCCGAACAACGAAACCAGTCTTCGCGGGAGACTTTGATAATGGCAGACAACGGCAACCTCGTCACGATAACCGATGACAACTTCGAGGACGAGATCGAGCAGTACGACGGTCTCGCCATGGTCGATTTCTGGGCCGAGTGGTGCGGCCCCTGCCGGATGATCGCTCCGTTGGTCAGCGAATTGGCCGACGACTTCGCCGGAAAGGTGCGCGTCGGAAAGCTGGACGTGGATGTGAACATGTCCACCTCGATGCGCTTCGGAGTGCGGTCGATCCCCAGCATCCTTTTCTTCAAGGACGGGCAGCACGTTGACACGGTCATCGGCGCGGTGCCGAAGACCCAGCTGCAGCAGAAGATCGAGCAGCACCTCTAGCAGTCCGTGGACAAGATCCACGGGCTGCCAACCTGGAGCGGGAGCGCGTGTGTGCGGGAACCCTCTACATCGTCGCCACACCCATCGGGAATCTGGCCGATCTGACGACGCGGGCGAGGGATACCCTCGCGTCCGCCGACCATATACTGGCCGAAGACACGCGACGCGCCCGCGTACTCCTTTCCCACATCGGCGTCGAGGCCCGGCCGGTGTCGCTCCACGCCCACAACGAGGCTGGTCGCGTCGAGCGGGTGCGGCGCTGGCTGTCACGCGGCGCCGACGTGGCTCTGGTGTCGGACGCGGGCACGCCGCTGCTCTCGGACCCGGGCGCCCGCGTGCTTCGCGCCGCGGTCGACGGCGGTCACCCCGTCGTGCCGCTCCCGGGGGCTTCCGCCATACTCGCGGGACTGGTGGCGTCGGGACTACCTTGTGTCCCGTTCACCTTCGTTGGATTCCTGCCGCGGAAGGCGGGAGAGCGGGCCCGGGCGCTGGAGCGGATCATCGACGCACGAGAAACGACGGTTCTCTTCGAGGCACCGAGGCGGCTGGTCCCGCTGCTCGAAGAGCTGGCCGGGCTCGTCGATGGGGCCGGTGGGGAAGGGCGGGGATCCCGGTCCGGAGCGCCCCGCCGCATCGCGGTTTGCCGCGAGATGACCAAGGTGCACGAGGAGGTGTTCCGCGGCACCCCGGCAGAGGGCGCTCGCCACTACGGCGAGAAGCCGCCACGGGGCGAGGTCACGGTGGTTATCGAGGGACGTCCGGCCGCGGCAGGGGTGGCGGACCCGGAAGATGTGGACAGTGAGGCGGCCGCCGCACTCGCCGACGGGCTCGCGCCCACCGTCGCGGCGAAACGGGTGGCACGGGCAACGGGGGTGTCGAGACGGGACGCGTACGAAGCCGTGATGAGGGCGAAGAGGGGGAAGACGGGGGCGGGGGGGGCTGCATGAGGGCTGGGCGTCGAATCGTGCTGGCCATGATCGCCTTGGGCCTGGGCCAGGTCGCTGCGGCGGAGCCGGCCGGCGCCCAGGGGTCCGGCCCCGTCACGATCGGCCGGCTCCAGTACGAAGGGGGCGGGGATTGGTACGCCAATCCATCCTCCCTGCCCAACCTTCTCGCCGCCGTCCGGGAGCGGACGGGCATCCCCACCGCCGATCGCGAGATCCCGGTCCGCCCCACCGACCCCCGTCTGCGCGACTTCCCCTTCCTCTACATGACCGGCCACGGCAATGTCCGCTTTTCTCCCGACGAGCGCCTGGCCCTGCGAAACTACCTGCTCGGCGGCGGGTTTCTCCACGCCGACGACAACTACGGGCTGGACGAGTCCTTTCGCCAGGAGATTGCCAGGATCTTTCCCGAGAAGGAGCTCGTTGAACTCCCGCCCGGGCACCCGGTCTTCGGGGCTCCCTATCCATTCCCGGAGGGGTTGCCGAAGATTCATGAGCACGACGGCGCCCCACCGCAAGCGTTCGGGATCTTTCATCAGGAGAGGCTGGTCGTCATCTACACCTACGAATCCGATCTCGGCGACGGCTGGGAGGATGCGGACGTGCATGAGGACGCCGCCGAGGTCCGGGAAGACGCCCTGCGGATGGGCGTGAACATCTTCGTCTTCGCGCTCACCCAGGGGGTGCGTGCGTCATGATTTCCTTTGGGGGCCGAATCGGCCGGGCGGTCGAGGGTGTGCGAGACCACCTGTCCCGTTCGCTCGGCCTGATGGTGGCGGCGTGGTGCGGCACGGCCGGGCTCCTTCTCCTTCTTCTGGCGGCGGCTCTCGCAGGGGGCGACGGCTGGGACGCGGGGAGTCCCGTTCCCCTGCTCATTGCGGTCCTGATCGTGGGGCTGCTGCCCGGAGGGATCTGGTGGTGGCGCCGTCTCGGCAGGCACTGGTGCGCGGAGCACCGGGTCACGCGCGCCATGGATCGCATCGCGCGGCTCGAAGAGGGTGCGGTGCTTGGAGGCCTGGAGCTGTCGCGCGAGGCGCCTCCGGGGACGTCCCCGTCGCTGCGCGAGCTGGCTCTGCGGAGGATCGGGCAGCGGCTCTCCGCCGATGCAAAGACACTTTCCGGCGCGCTGGGCAAGCGGATCGGCGCACGTGCGCGCCGCGGCATGACCGCGTTGCTGGTGGCAGCGCCCGCTGCGCTCCTGGTGTTGGCCCTGGCGCCGTCCCGCACCTTCAGCGCCTGGGATGGCCTCCTCAGTCCGCTTGCCGTGCTTGCCGAACCCACCCTCCCCCCCGTGTCCGTTGAACCCGGCACGATCGATGTCGCCAGGGGTGCGGTCATCGAGGTCATCGCCGTGGCGCCGCTCCGCGATAGTGTGACCCTGCACTGGGACGTGACGGGCCAGGTCACCCGGTGGAGCGTGGTCTCGGTGTCCGACGGGGCCGGCCGGATGTCTCTGCCCCCTGTCAACGCCGAGACACGCTACTGGGTCGAAGCACCCGACGGAGCTCGCAGCGAGCTTCACGTCCTCACCCCGGTCGATCCCCTCTTCGTCAGCACGTTCACCGTCGAGGTGACGTATCCTCCCCACACGGGGATTCCGCCCGGGGAGTATCAGAACGAAGTGCCCGCGCTGGCCATCCCCGCGGGGACGCACATCCGTGTGCGCGGAGAGGGAAGCCGGGGCATCGGCGCGGGAGCGCTGCTCGACGACGAGGGGCGCACCGTTGTCGAACTCGCGGTCCGCGAAGCGCGTTTCGAGGGCAACTGGATCCCCGCGCGCACGGGGACCTATGCATGGGCGTTCAGCGACGCGGCGGGTGGCGAAGCGGCCGTGATTCCGGAGCCGCTGTCGCTGGAGGTGATCCCGGACACACCCCCCGAGGTGGCGATCGTCTACCCCGGCGTGGACACGATCATGCCGGTCGATCTGCGCCAGCCGCTGGTCATCCATGCCCGCGACGACTACGGCGTTGAGCGTGTCGAGATCGTGGTGCGGCGGGTCAGCTCCTTCGGCGAGGCGGGAGAGCCGGTGGTGCACGGCGTGGAGCTGGGGGGATCGGCGGGGGCGATCGTGCGGCCCGTGCTGGACATCTCGGGCTGGACTCTATCTCCGGGCGACACGATCCGCTACCTGGCGCGGGTGATCGACAATCATCCGTCGCGCCAGGTGCGCGAGAGCGTCGAATACGCGCTGTGGATGGGCGGGACCACCGAGCTGGAACGTGCGGCCCAGGAAGAGCTGGACCGCACGGCCGACGGCGTGGAGGAACTGGCCGAGGAGGCGCGGCGGGCCGAGGAAGACACCCGGGAACTCCAGCAGCGCAACGAGCTTGAGGGAAACGCGAACGACGGGGCTCAGCGCAACGGACAGTCCGACTTCCAGGAGAGGGAGGAGGTCGCGCAGGCTCTGGAGCGCCAGGATCGGATGATGCAGGCCCTGGACTCCCTGCAGCAGGAACTTGCCGAACTGCGGGATGCCCTGACCGACGCGGGACTGGCGGACCCCGAACTCCGGGATCGGCTGCAGGATCTGGAGAAGCTCCTGGAGAACATGGCGCCCGAGGAGGGACGAGACGAGCTGGCCGAGCTGGGCGACGAACTCGCCGGGATGGACCCGGAAGAGCTTCAGGCCGCCCTGCAGAAGATGGCGCTCGACCAGGAGCGTCTCAGACAGCGTCTGGAAGATTCTCTGGAGCAGTTCAGGAGTGCGGCCATCGAACAGGACTTTCGTGCGACCAGCCAAGAGGCCCAGGAGCTGGCGGAAGAGCAGGAGATCCTGGCGGACGCGATGTTGGAGGGCGGCGAGGAAGCCATGCGGGCCGAGCAGCAAGCCGCGCTGGAGGCTCAGGCGGAGACGCTGCAGGAGCAGCTGGAGGAGTTGCAGCAGCGGCTCGACGAGGCCGGAGAGCAAAGTGCCGGCGCGGGGGTTCAGGAGGCCCGCCACCAGCTGAGCCAGGCCCGGCAGCAGATGCAGCAGGCGGCCCGGATGGCTCAGCAGGGACAGCAGCAGAGCGCGGGCGAGCAGGCGCAGCAGGCCGCCGGGGATCTGTCCGAGGTGTCCCAGCAGCTGAACCAGGCCCAGATGCAGATGCAGCAGGAAATGATGAACCGGGTCCGTGACGCACTGGGCCGGACGGCCACCGGCGCGCTCGCGCTGGCCCGAAGCCAGTCGGAGTTGCGTGAGCAGATGCAGGGCGCGAGCGCGGCGGAACTCGCCGCGCTCCGCGGGGACGAGGCGGCCATCGCGCAGGGGATCCGCAACCTCGCCGAGAACTACGCCGAGGACACCGAGATGGCGGCTCCGGGGGCGCGCGATCTGCTCACTGCGGTCGGCCAGGCGATGGAGCGGCTCGACGGCACGATCGAGGCGATTGAGAATCCGCGCGGACGCGGTCCCTCCCCGATGGCCGAGGCGGAGGCGGTGGTGCGCACCCTCAACGAAGTCGCGCGCATGGCCATGACCTCGGGCCAGCAGGGCCAGGCGCAGGGCTCGGCGTCAGCCGGCGAGCAGATGATGCAGCAGCTGCAGCAACTCGCTCAGCAACAGGGCGAGATCATGCAGGACGCGTCGTCGCTCACGCCGATGAGACTCGGCCAGGAGACGATGGCCGAGCAGGTCGAGGAGATGGCGGGACGGCAGGAAGAGGTAGCTGAGGAACTCGGCGAGATGTCGGAAGAGGGTGCCCCGGAAGGGGACCCCCTGGGTGATCTGTCCGCCCTCGCCGAGGAAGCCGCGCGGCTGGCGGAGGCGCTCTCCCAGGGGCGGTTGGACCCGGAAGTGTTGCGCCGTCAGGAAAGGTTGTTTCACCGGTTGCTCGACGCCGGACGCACCCTCGAACGTGACGAGGAGTCGGAGGAGCGGGAATCGGATCAGGCCGGCGCGTTCACGCGGGAAGAGGTCGGAGCGCTAACCGCGGGCGAATTGGACGCGCTGCGCTTCGAGCTGCCCGGCGCCTCGGTCCTGCGCGCCCTGCCACCGGCGCAGCGTGCACTGGTGCTACTCTATTTCGAGCGCCTGAACCGGATCGCTCCGCCGGGCGGGGAAGGGGACCGGTGATGCGGGCGGCCGTGAAGGGTGCGGCGACGTTGTTTGGTGCCGCGGTGCTGGGGCTCGGGCCCGTCTACCCCGCTCACGGTCAGTCGCGTTCGGACCCCAGGCTGGAAAACCGCATGCTCAGGGAGGCGACCGCCCAGGAGGCGCGGGGGAACCTCGACCAGGCCGAGACGACGCTGCGCGAGCTGCTTCGTCTGCATCCGTCGTCGTCCGCGGCCGTCTTCGGGCTGGAGCGCGTGTTCAGGGCCGGCGGGCGCCTCGCCGATGTCCTGCCCGTGGTCGATGCCTACCTGGCCGTGGATCCCGAGGCGGACCCGATACGGGGACTCGGAGTGAGGGTGCTCGCCGAGACGGGCGCGGGCGAGGGGCTGGAGCGAGCGGTCGCGGCGTGGATACTCGCCGCGCCCGGCTCCCCCGATCCGTACCGCGAGGGCGCACTGGCCTACGTGGAGTTGTTCGGGGCGGGGCGGGCCGCCGAACTGCTCGAAGAAGGGCTGGTTTCACTCAACGATCCACCCGTTCTTCTGATCGAACTCGGGGATGTCCAGGTGGCGGCGGGGCGGGTCGAGGACGGAGCGGCTGCCTGGGCGCGCGCGCTGGGACGCGACCGCGCGAGGAACGGCGACATCTTCCGCCGCGTCGCGGACATGGGAGAGGAACGGACCGCTTCAGCCGCCGTGATCGTAGCCGCGCTGGGAGAGGAGCCCACCACCGTTCCGCGGCTTGAAGCGGGTGCCGAACTCGCGTTGCGCGAGGATCTGGAAGTGCAAGCGCAGACCCTCGCCGGAGCGGTCCGCGAGCGCCTGGACGACCCTGAGGCACGCGGCTTCCTGAAGGGTTTCGCGCGCAAGGCGGAAGACCTGGACAGGCCGGGCAGCGCTCTGTGGGCCTACCGGAGGCTCGTGGAGCTGGTCGACGATGCTTCGGAAGCCCGCTCCAACGACGATCGACTGGCGCGCGCCGCGATGGCTGTGGCCGATACGGCTGCCGCGCTCGCCGCCAGGCGGAGGATCACGCAGTCGCATGGTCATGGGTCGCCCCAGCGGCAGGCGTCGTGGACGGAGCAGCTGCGCATCCAGGTGGTCGCGGAGGACGCCGAGACGGCGATGGAGGCGCTGGGCGAGTTCAGGAACGAGTTTCCGGACGCCGCCGAGTTGGACGAACTGTCGGCCGCGCTCGCGTCCCGGCTCCTCGGCAGCGGGATGCGCGAGGCCGCTCTGGAGGTGCTGAACGGCATCGAGGGCCCCGGAGCCGGGCTGGAACGCGCCTTCCTCCTGTTGGAAGGCGGGGCGATCGGGGAGGGCATCGCCGCCCTGCAGGCATCGCTTCCCGATCTGGAGCCGTCCCACGCGACCGAAATCCTCGAGCTGTCGCTCGCGCTGGGAGAACTCACGTCGACGGGGGCCCGGTTGGCGGCGCACGTCGCCATCACCGGCCACCGGGGACACCCCGAGGACGGGATCGACGCTGTCGTGGCGGGGATCGACGCGGTCCCCGCCTCCGACAGGCCGGCGATCCTGGCCATGGCGGCACGAGTGGCCGACGAGGTGGGGCACGAGGAGGTCGCGACGGGTTTTCGGCGAAGGATCGTCGTCGAACACCCGGATGCGCGAGAGTTTCCAGAAGCGGCCGTGCGGCTCGCAAGGGCAGTGGCAGCGCACCCGGGAGGCCGGGACGAGGCGGTTCGCATCCTTGAAGCGCTGATCGTCGGCCTGCCGGACAGTCCCGTTGTTCCGGGCGCGCGCCGGGAGCTGCAACGCATCCTGGCAATCGGTCCCGGGGAAGGAGCAGTCGGATGAGAAGATTGGTCGTGAGCGCGTGGCTGGTGCTGGCCACCGCCTGCACCTCGGACGGGAGCGCGCAGATGCTGCTCGTTCCCATGGACCGGAGCCAGGCGAATCATCTCAAGGCGTACGGACTCACGTACGCTGTCCTGGAGCAGGGGGGTCGCGCCGAGTGGCTCCTCAACTTCCAGGGCGGATCGTTCCTGCTGCCCGACACCGAGGCCACCCGCCGCCACGCCGCGCTCCTGGGCGTCTCCATCCAGCCCGTGGCCGTGGCCGACGAGGCTCGCATCCGGGGGATCGTTGCGGCTTCCAACATGGAGTCGGTCGTTCTGGAGAAGGCCACGAAGATCGCCATCTACACGCCGCCCAACAGCGCGCCATGGGACGATGCGGTCACCATGGCCCTGGAATACGCCGAAATCCCGTACGACCAGGTGTGGGACGACGACGTCATGGAGGGCGGACTCGACGACTACGAGTGGCTCCACCTGCACCACGAGGACTTCACCGGACAGTATTCCAAGTTCTACATCACCTACGCCGGGGCGCCCTGGCTGGAAGACGAAGTGAACCGCAACGAAGAGGCTGCGCGCGCCCTCGGGTTCCCCAACGTCCCGGCTCTGAAGAAGGGCGTAAGCCGCGCGATCCGCGACTACGTTGAAGCGGGCGGGTTCCTCTTCGCCATGTGCTCGGCCCCCGAGACCCTCGAGCTGGCGCTGGCCGCGACTTCCGTCGACATCGCCGCGGCGTACTCGGACGGGACTCCACCCGATCCCGACGCCGGCTCGAAGGTCGACTGGGGGCTGGCGATGGCCTTCCAAGATGCCCAGATCCAGGTCGCACCCTCGGTCAACGCCTTCTCCGATATCGACGGACACCAGGTCAACACCCCGTGGAAGAAGGAGCTGGGGGCGTTCACCCTGTTTGATTTCTCGGCCAAGTTCGACCCCGTCCCGGCGATGTTGACGCAGAACCACGAGTCCGTACTTCGGGACTTCTACGGCCTGACCACTTCTTTTTCCGTTGATCGCCTGAAGCCCGGGGTCGTGCAGCTCGGCGTCGAGGGTGCGTGGGCGAAGTATATCCACGGCAGCCTCGGCGAGGGGACCTGGACCTACTACGGCGGCCACGACCCCGAGGACCCCGAACATCAGATCGGTGATCCCCCGACCGACCTGGCGCTTCACCCCAATTCTCCGGGATACCGCATTATCCTCAACAACGTGCTCTTCCCCGCCGCGAAGAAGAAGAAGCTGAAGACGTGACGTCGCTTCCCCTCCGGCTGGCACCGGAGGCCGCACGTGTGATCCGTGAAGAGGTGGCCCGGGCCGGGGGCCGCGAAGTCTCTTTTCTGGCGGAGGTGACCCGCGATCGCGTCATCTCCAATCCCCGCGCGGTGGCGAGGGGCAACCGGTCGGCCGTCCTCGCCGTGGCCCGTGACGCCCCGGAAGGCAGCGTGATGATCCACAATCACCCGTCGGGACACCTCGAGCCGTCCGACCCCGACCTGGCGGTGGCGGCCCGGATCTACGAGGACGGGCTGGGGTCCGCGATCGTCACCAACGAGGCCGACAGGATCTACGTCGTAGTGGAGCCGCCGGAACCGCGGCGGATCGAGCCGCTCGATCTGGACGGATTGTCGGGCATGCTTGCGCCGGACGGGGCTTTGTCGGCGCTGCCCGGGTACGAGGACCGGCGCGCCCAGCGAGAGATGCTCCGCTTCGTGGGAGAGCGGTTCAACGAAGGCGGGGTGGGCCTGGTGGAGGCGGGCACGGGCACGGGGAAGTCCCTGGCGTACCTGGTTCCCGCGGCACGCTGGGCGAGGCGCAACGGTGAGCGCACCGTGGTGTCCACCAACACCATCAATCTGCAGGAACAACTTGTCGGCAAGGATCTGGGCATCGTCGGAGAGGTACTTGGTGAGAAGCTGAAGTGGGCACTGGTGAAGGGCAGGGGGAACTACATTTCGATCCGCCGCGCATTTCTGGCGGCGCAGTCGGCGCCGAACCTCTTTCCCGACGACCGCTCCGCGGAACTTCAGGCGCTCCTCGACTGGATCGCGCAGACGGAGGACGGATCGCGCAGCGACCTCCCCTTCGTGCCCAGCCGGGACGTCTGGGAAGAGGTCAGGAGCGAGACGGACGCGTGCCTGCGCACAAAGTGTCCCCACTTCCAGCAGTGCCACTACCAGAGGGCTCGCAGGGCGGGGGCGGGTGCCGACCTCGTGGTGGTGAATCACGCCCTCTTCTTCTCGGATCTGGCTGTCAGGATCGCGACCGACAACTTCCGTGACTCGGCCGTGTTGCCCGCGTACAAGCGGGTGGTCTTCGACGAGGCACATCACCTGGAGGACGCCGCCACCGCGCGTCTCGGCACCGAAATCACCCGGGCGGGGATGTTCACCGCGCTGTCACGGCTCGACCGTCGCGGGAAGGGGATTCTGGCATCGATCGAGGCGGCGCTCACGGGAGCTCCCGCGTCCATCACGGGACGCCGTCTGCGAGAACGGATCGGCGAACGGGCACGACCCCGGGTGCTGGCCCTGCGGGCCGCAATGAACGCCTTCTTCGACCTCATCGAGACCTGGACCGAGGCGCGGGCGGAGCAGGGAAGCCTGCGGCTGGGGCGGCCGTCCCCGGACGGCGGTCCTCCCGGGCCCGAGCCCGCCGCCGAAACGGGTATCGGAGAACGTCTCGAGGGGACGCTCATCGCCCTGGGGGACCTGCACCGCGAATTGGGGACCATCGCCGATCAGCTGGGCGAACAGGAAGACCTCCAATCGGCCCTGGAGGGCAGGCTCCTGGATCTGCGCGGTTCGATGACCCGGCTGGACACCATCGATCGGGGGCTCCGGCACTGCCTGCTCCCCGGTGACGACAGGGGCGGGCTGGTACGCTGGCTCGAGATGCGCCGCTCCGGGATCCGTCGGGTGAGGAACCTCGCGTTCCGTGCGGCCCCGGTCGAACTGGGCCCGATGCTTGCCGAGCACCTCTTCAGCAACACCGAGACCACGGTCCTGACGTCCGCGACGCTGGCGGCGGGGCATGATTTCGGCTACCTGAAGCGGCGTCTCGGATTGGGGAGCGGTGCGCACTCCGCGGCGACGCGGCCTTCGGCGGCGCGGCCCTCCGCGGGCACAGCGGGCCTGCGCGAGTACGAAGCAGCGGATCTTCGCCTGACCGAAGCCGTGTTCCCGTCTCCCTTCGACCATTCGGTACAGAGCCTCCTCGCCATCCCGGCGGATCTGCCGAGTCCCCGCGGCGCGGAGGGCGCGGGCGCCTACAACGAAGCCACCGCACGGGTGATCCACGAGCTGGCGGACATCACCGGAGGCGGTCTCTTCGCGCTCTTCACCTCGTACGCGGCGCTGCGAGCCGTTGCCGCCGGGCTGCGGGAGCGGGGTGCGGAGGGGCGTTGGCCGCTGTTCGTCCAGGGAGAGGCCGACCGCACCTCGTTGCTCGGCGACTTTACCGCGTCCGGTTCGGCGATCCTGCTCGGCACGGCCTCCTTCTGGGAAGGGGTGGACGTTCCCGGGTGGCCGCTCCGCGCACTCGTGATCCAGAAGCTGCCCTTCCGGGTCCCTACCGAACCCCTGACGGAAGCCCGCGTCGAGGTGATGACCGAGCGCGGGGAAAACGCGTTCTGGGGCTTCATGGTCCCCGACGCGGCGATGCGCCTCAAGCAGGGTGTGGGGCGCCTGATCCGGTCGCGGACCGACCGGGGTGCCGTTGTCATTCTGGACGACCGCTTGCTCAGGAGGCGATACGGGCGGGAATTCCTCGGCGCGCTGCCGCCGATGCCGCTCGTCAGGGGGCCGTGGCCGGAGGTCAGGCAGAGCGTGACGGGGTTTTACGAAGACGGCCCTGTACGGGTAGATTGAAGTGGCGGGCCCGCGTGCGCGCAAGGTCACGCCGCGTGTCGAACCGCGACCCAACCCTTCCTACAACCCTGGCACAATGCAATGAAGAAGGCCCTCGGCTTTTTCGCAGGACTCGTCCTCCTCGCCCTGGCCGGTGGTGCGGCCCGCACCGCGTCGATCGGGTGGGGTGGCGGCGACACCGACATCGGCTTCTGGTGGACGGTGATCGCCAGCTTCCTCACGATCGCCGCGCTGGGAGCGTTGGTCGGCACGGCCATCCACTCTCGCCCGGACAGCCGCTAGCTGTGGCTCGCGCGAACTCCCGGCCCGGCAAGATCGTCTGCGTGGGGCGGAACTACGCGGCCCATGCGGCAGAGCTGGGCGGCAAGGTTCCCAGCGAGCCGCTGATCTTCCTGAAACCGCCGTCCGCCGTCATCGCCGCCGGCGAACCGGTCCGCATGCCCCCCGACGTGGGCCGGGTCGACTACGAGGGCGAGATCGGCCTGGTGATCGGTCGCCGCTGCCGCCGTGTATCGGAGGCCGCCGCGTGGAATCACCTGAGCGGTATCGTTGCGGTCAACGACGTCACCGCTCGCACGCTTCAGCGCAGCGACAGTCAGTGGACCCGAGCCAAGGGGCTGGATACCTTCTGCCCCGTGGGCAACGTCGTCGAGGCATCTTCGGTGGACCCCGCCGGGCTCAGTCTCACGACCCGCGTCAACGGCGAGGTGCGCCAGCACGGGACAACCGGGGAGATGGTCTTTTCGATCTCAAGGCTGGTGAGCTTCATTTCGCACGTCATGACCCTGGAAGCCGGAGATCTGATTGCGACCGGCACGCCGGAGGGGGTCGGTCCCGTGGCTCCGGGCGATGTTGTCGAGGTGGCGCTGTCGTGCGGTTCAGCGGTGCGCAACCCCGTCGAAGGAGGCGAGGCGCTCGGGCAGGGTGGATAGGACGAACGGCAGGAACCGTTCCTGAAAACCGGGGTTGGAAGTCACATGACACACAAGGTCGGAGACCGGCACGGCGGAGGGGCCAGGCGCGGAGCACGCCGCCGCGGGGCTCGCCTTCCCTGGGTGGTCGGCCTTCTGATCTCGGCGCTCGGCCATGTTCTGCTGGTGGTCATCTACCCGTTCTTTTCGGCGCGCGGCCCCGAACTCCTGGACGTGCCGGCGCTCCCCGCGGCTCCCGCCGCCGAGGGAATGGAGGTCGTACGGATTGTCGAAGTCGAGAGCGTGGAAGTCGGCGATCCCGACGATCCCACGTTGATCCAGGATCCCGACGAGCCCGCTGTCACGCCGGAGGTTCCCGCGTTCGAGGTGATGCCAAGGGTCCGGTTTCCCGGTCCGTACCGGTCCGCGGCCGAGCGGCTGCGCATCGGCGAGGGTGACCCGAGGCTGTGGCAGCCCATCGACCCGGCGCTCGCGGCGCCCAGCCCCCAACAGCTCCTCGAGCTCCGGCTTCTGGCCCTGATTGAGCAGTCCAGCGATTCAGCGCTTGCGGAAGCCGAGCGGTTGGCCGAAGCGATGGACTGGACACACACCGACGACGAGGGCAGGAGGTGGGGTGTGTCTCCGGGCAAGATCCACCTCGGAGATGTCGAGATACCCGTGCCCTTCGGTTTCGGGCCGCCGCCGGACTACAACGGCGACCGTGCGGATTGGGCCTTCCGGATGACCGACATCGAGCGCGCGGCCGGGACGCTTGCGGCGCGGCAGAGCTGGAAGGAGAGGGTGGAAGTCATGAGGCAGCGGCGGGAAGAGCGGCGGGCGGAGGAGGAGGACGAGAAGGCCGGCGATCCCCCGGTCGTGAAACCCGATACGACTTCCATCGGTCCGGGGCGGCGATAAGGTTGAACGCCCCCATGCTTGCCAAGACCTTCGACCCCGAAGCGGTCGAGGCCCGAATCCTGCGCATGTGGGAGGAAGGCGGCCACTTTGGCGCGTCGCCGGAGGAGGTGGACGCAGGCGGGGAGCCGTACGTCATCGTGATCCCTCCGCCGAACGTCACCGCGGTCCTGCACATGGGACACGGGCTCAACAACACGATCCAGGACGTGCTCGTGCGCTGGCGGAGGATGCAGGGCCGCACGACGCTCTGGGTTCCGGGCACCGACCACGCCGGAATCGCCACGCAGAACGTGGTCGAGCGGAGGTTGGCGGAAGAGGGGAAGACTCGCCATGACCTGGGCCGGGACGCGTTCATCCAGCGGGTCTGGGACCATGTGGACCAGACCGGCGACCGCATCCTGGGGCAACTCAAGGCCATCGGCTGCAGCTGCGACTGGAGTCGGGCCCGCTTCACCCTCGACGAGGGCCTGTCGCGCGCGGTAAGAGAGATCTTCGTAAGGCTCTACGAAGACGATCTCATCTATCGCGGCGAATACATCATCAACTGGTGTCCACGGTGTCTCACCGCGCTTTCCAACGAGGAAGCCGAGGGAGCGGATTCGGATGGATCCCTCTGGCACATCCGTTATCCGCTGGCGCCGGGGCACGAGGAACGCGCCGCCGCGGCCAGGGCCGCCGGGGCCGGGGCGGTGGGCCGGTTCCCCGGGGGTGGCTGGTACCTGACCGTCTCCACGACGCGCCCCGAGACGATGCTGGGCGACACCGGCGTCGCCGTGAGCCCCGACGACCCCCGTTACGGCTCCCTTGTCGGCGCTTCGGCCGAGCTTCCCCTGACGGGCCGCACCATCCCCGTGGTCGCGGACCGGCACGTCAGCGCCGACTTCGGGACGGGCATGGTCAAGGTGACGCCTGCCCACGACGCATCGGACTTCGAGATCGCCGGCCGCACCGGGCTCGAAATCCTCAACGTCATGACTGCGCGCGGGGCGATGAACGAGAACGCCCCCGGGGCGTTCAGGGATCTCGACCGCTTCGACGCGCGCAAGGCCGTGGTGCGGGAGCTGGAGGAACGGGGGCTGCTCGCGGGCCGCGACGACCATCGCCACGGGGTTCCGCGCTGCTACCGCTGCGACACGGTCGTGGAGCCGCGCCTGAGCGAGCAGTGGTTCGTGCGCATGGAGCCTCTCGCGCGGCCGGCGCTGCAGGCATCCCGCGAGGGGACGGTGACCTTCGCACCCGACCGCTGGACCCGGGTGTACGAGCACTGGATGGAGAACATCCGGGACTGGTGCATCTCGAGACAGTTGTGGTGGGGCCACCGCATACCCGTGTGGTACTGCGGCGACTGCGATGAGGTGATGGTCTGTCGCGAGGACCCCCGGCGGTGCGCCGCGTGCGGAGGTTCATCGCTCGACCAGGACCCGGACGTGCTCGACACGTGGTTTTCGTCGTGGCTGTGGCCCTTTTCGGTCTTCGGCTGGCCGGACGAGACCCCGGACCTCAAGGCGTTCTACCCCGGCCACACCCTGTCCACGGCCCCCGAAATCCTCTTCTTCTGGGTGGCCCGCATGATCATGTCGGGCTATCACGCCATGGGCGAGGCGCCCTTCTCGCGCGTCTACCTCCACGGTACCGTGCGGGACATCCAGGGGCGCAAGATGTCCAAGTCCCTCGGAAACGGCGTGGACCCGCTGGAGGTCGTCGAGCTCTACGGGGCCGACGCGCTGCGCTTCACGGTGATCGCCAGCGCCGGGATCGGCGCGGACATCCGTCTCGACCACGAGGACCTGGAAGCGTCGTTCGCCCCGGGGCGCAACTTCGTCAACAAGCTGTGGAACGCCGGGCGCTTTGCGCTGATGAGCCTCGGAGACGAGCCGATCCTGCCGCTCGCCCGGGTGGCGGACGATCTGCACCTCGAAGACAGGTGGATCCTGTCACGCCAGCAGCACGCCGTGCGCCGCGTCGACGAGGAGCTCGAAGCATTTCGAATCCACGGCGCCGCCGAGGTGCTGCGCGACTTCTTCCGGGGCGATTTCGCCGACTGGTACCTGGAGTCCGTCAAGCACCGCCTGCGGCCGGGAGGCCCGGGCCGCGAGGCCGCGCGCTCGGTCATGGTGCATGTGCTCGACGGGGTGTGCAGGCTCCTTCACCCCATGGTCCCCTTCGTGACGGAGGAGATGTGGGGCATGCTCCCCGGATCCGGCGACCGCGAGGGCCCCTTGATCGTGGCACGCTGGCCCGTGCCGTCTCCCGGGTTGGACGACCCGCGGGCCGAGACCGGGTTCGAGTGGCTGCGGGAGTTGATCGTCCGGGTGCGCGGGCTGCGCAAGGAGTACCGTGTCGGCGAGGGTACCGCAGTCGCGCTCTACGTCACCGGCGGCGCCGGCGCGGAGCTGTTGGAGGGGCGCGAAGAGATGCTGCGGCGCCTGGCGCGGATTGGGACAGTGAGCCAGGGGCCGCCTCCGCCGAGGGCCGCTGGCGCCAGTGCGGTCCTGCGCGACGGCACGGAGGTGTTCCTGCCCCTCGAGGGGGTCATTGACGTGGAACGCGAGCGGACCCGGGTGGAGCGGGAGATGGAAAGACTCGCCGCACGGATGAAGGGCCTTGAGGGGAAGCTCGCCAACGAGAACTTCGTGACCCGGGCACCGGAAGCGGTGGTCGAGCGGGAGCGCGAAAAGCTCGCATCATGTAAAGTTCAGTTTACAAAGTGGAAAGTTCAGTTTACATCTCTCGCTGCCGGCGCCGGCCTGTCCGGCCGGGGCGGGGCGGAAGAGGGACGACAGTCGTGATCCGGCGTGTTTGGCTGGGGCTGCTCGTGCTGCTTTCGGGGCTCGCCTGCGCCCGGCCGGAGCTGCCGCCGGGGGGCCCTGAAGACCTCCTGCCGCCGATCGTGGTGGAGACGGTTCCCGACACCTTTGCGGCCGTCGAAGCGGGTGTGCGCGAGATCCACTTTCGCTTCAGCGAGAGGATCAGCGAACGGCCGGCCAACGGCGTCATGAACGACGCGGTGGTGGTGTCGCCCTCCACCGGCAACGTCATCGTGAAGCACCGCCGCGACGGAATCTCGGTCGAGATGCAGGAAGGACTGACAGCCGGCCGCGTGTACAGGGTCACGGTATTGCCGGTCATCAACGACATGTTCGGCAACCGGCTCCGGGATCCGTTCGATCTGGTTCTTTCCACGGGCGACGAGATGGTGCCCAACGTCGTCGCGGGCATGGTGGAAGACAGGGTGACGGGCCAGGCGGTCCCCGACGTTCGCGTCGAGGCGCGCTTCCCCGGGGACGCCGACACGGTCACTCACTGGAACTTCACCGGGAGCGACGGGGTGTTTTCGCTCCGCTACGTGCCGGACGGTCCCTTCGAGGTCCGGGCGTGGCACGATCGCAACCGGGACCGGGAGCTGGGAGAGACGGAGCCTCGGACCGACTTCATGCCGGGCCTCCTGCCGGAAGCACCCGACACGAGCTTCACGGTTCTGTCGCTCATCGAGCCCGACACCACGCCGCCCCGGCTGGCGAGCGTGACGGCGGAAGACTCCGTCACGCTGAGGTTCGAATTCGACGACTATCTGGAACCCGAACTCCCCGGGCTGGTCATTGGTGCGACGCTGACGGTCGCCACGCCCGAGGACACGCTGGAAGCGGCCGCCGCGGGCGACAGCGTCGGTACGGGTGCCGCGGGCGACACCACGGCCGTGGCGGGGGACAGCGTCGCCGCCGAACCGGCGCCGGATGCCCAACCGCCGCCGCAGCCCGGCGACACCGTTCCCATCCGCATGTTCCAGGAGCGCGAGTACGAGAGGTGGATGGCCGAGCGGGCGGACTCGCTGGCCGCGGCCGCGGATACTCTCGGCCCGGCGGACCCGGATGAGACCGGCGAGGATGCGGACCCGGCCGATGAGCCGGCGGAGAACGTCGGACTTTCCGGGCTGCCCCTGCCCCTTCAGACCCTGGTCGGGGTGCTCGATGTGCCCCTGGTTCCCGGGACGCCCTACGAGGCAACGGTTGTCGGCGTCGTGAGCATTGCGGGGACGCCGAACGGCGGGGGCACCGCGGTCGTGGTGTGGGAACCGCCGGAACCGGATCCGCCGTTGGAGGAGGACGGGCAGCTCGTGGTGGACACCACGTTTGTCGTCGACACGACGCTCGTGGTGGACACGACCCTGGTACAGGATTCGATCGTGGCCATGGACACGACCCTGGTGGTGGATTCCACCCTTGTGGTGGACACGACCCAAGTGGTCCCGGACGGCGAGCCGGTGCCGGACACGATCCAGGCGGGGGATACGGTGCCCGTCCCCGACACGACGCAGGTCCCCGACACCGTGCCGGTGCCCGACACGGTGGCAGTGCCCGACACGGTGGCAGTGCCAGACACGGTCCAGGCCGGGGACACGGTCCCTGTCCCGGACACGACGAGCGTGGCCGGCGCCATTCGCAGCGTCCCGCAGAGAGAACGACGCTTCGATGCCGCCGCCCAGGAATCCGCGGCCAGGCCACGGCATGCGCCGCGCCTGCGTCGCCGCCCCCTTCCCCCGTCGCGGTGACGCGGGCGGTGGGCGCGCAACCCGATCCCCGCCGGGCGATTCCGGGCGTCGACCGCATCATCGAGCGCCCCTGGTGCCGCCGGCTCATCGAGTCGGGCGGCCGGGCCTGGATCACGGCCCGCCTGCGCTCCGTGCTGGACGACGTGCGCTCGGGACGGCTCCCCGTACCCGATTCGGACGAGGGGTACGCGGAGTTGCTCCGGCGGGAGGTCGCCCGCGCGGAGACCCCCTCGCTTCAAGGCGTCATCAACGCCACCGGTGTGATCCTGCACACCAATCTGGGCCGGGCCCCCCTCGCCGTGGAGGCCCGCCGCGCAATGGCCGGGGCGGCGGGGTACGGCAACGTCGAGTTCGACCTGGCGACCGGGGAGCGGGGATCGCGCTACGACCACTGCGTGACCCTGGTCAGGGAGCTGACCGGCGCCCGGGACGCGGTGGCCGTGAACAACGGGGCCGGCGCGGTGGCTCTGGCGCTCACGGCATTCAGTGCCGGGAAGGGAGTCCTGGTGTCGCACGGGGAGCTTGTCGAGATTGGCGGCGGCTTCAGGATCCCCGAAGTCGTCGAGGCGGCGGGCGCGCGCCTCGTGACCGTGGGGACCACCAACCGGACCCGGCGCGCCGACTATGCGCGTGCCGTTGCGGGTGGCGGCGTGGGCGCGATCCTCAAGGTCCACCGGTCGAACTTCTCGATGTCGGGCTTCACCGAAGAGACGGAGCTGGCCGAGCTGGTCGAACTCGGAGCCGAAGCGGGCGTGCCGGTGATTCACGACCTGGGGTCGGGACTCCTGGTCAGCAGCGCGGCGCTGGGGTTGCCGGACGAACCCGTGCCCGCGGACAGTGTGTCCGCCGGAGTCGATCTGGTCGCATTCTCGGGGGACAAGCTGCTGGGAGGACCCCAGGCCGGGATCCTGGCCGGGACAAAGGAGGCGGTGGCCCGGGCGAAGTCGCACCCGCTGTGCCGCGCGCTGCGCTGCGACAAGGTCACGCTGGCCGGGCTCGAGGCCACGCTTTCCCTGTATCGTGACCCGGCCCGGGCCTTGGAGCAGGTCCCGGCGCTACGCATGATCGCCGCTCCCGTCGAGGAGCTGGAGCGCCGGGCGCTGGCCGTGCGGGAAAAGGTGGGGGACCTGCGGGCGGGGCGGAAGGGCGGTGGCCTGGTGGCCGAGGTGGAGCGCGGCGAGTCGCTGGTGGGCGGAGGCACTTTTCCCGACGCTCGCCTGCCAACCGTGATCCTGCGTGTAAGGGCCGGAGCCGCAACCGACAGGTGGCTGGCGTCGCTCCGGGCGCATAAGCCCCCCGTCGTTGCACGTGGCAGGCAGGGATGGATCCTGCTCGACTTCCGCACGATCACCCCGGGCGAGGAGGTCATCGTCGCGGGCGCGCTGGCGGAGCTGGGCGCGGCCGGGGAAGCCGGTTCGTGACGGCGCGCCCGCGGCGTGCCGTCTTTGCGGACCGGGACGGCACCATCATCGAGGACCTTCAGTACGTGGCCGACCCCGCTGACGTCTCCCTCATAGCCGGATCCGTCGAGGCCCTGCGGCGGTTGCGGGGAATGGGCTTTGCACTGGTCACCGTCACGAACCAGTCGGGGATCGGACGCGGGCTGTACACCCTTGGCGACTACGAGCGCGTCGCTGCCGAGGTGGACCGGCAGCTCGCGGAGGCCGGTGTCGTGATGGACGGCACCTATTTCTGCCCGGATGCTCCCGGCGGCGACCCGGAAACGACGTGCCGCAAGCCGAGCCCGGTCATGTACACGGTCGCCGCCAACGACCTGGACCTGGATGCCGCGCGCTCCTACTTCGTGGGCGACAAGCGGAGCGACGTTCTGCCGGCGAAGGTGTTCGGCGGCACGGGGATCCTGCTGCGTACGGGACACGGGACACGGGAGGAGAAGGGGGTCGGGTCCGAGTTCCGGGTCGTGGACGACCTGGCTGCCGCTGCGGGGCTGATCGAGCGGCTCGAGACCCGGTGACAGCGTTCGCGGTGGGCTGCCGCCGGGCCGACCGGCACGAACCGTCGGCCCGGTACCTGGCGGGCCGGGTGTCTCCCCCGGGGTCGTTGACCCCTTTGCGGCCCAGGGGTAGCTTTTGGGTGCCGCCGGCCCCCGCACTCGCCGAAGTCCGGTGACGGCGGCGGCAGGCATTGGACACGAAATACCCGGGCCGGAGCACAGAGTAGCAGCCATGGATCTCAACCTTACGGCCAACGCGGTGAAGATGGTGCAGGGGTTCCTGGAAGAGCACGGGAACACCCCGGACGCCGGGTTGCGCGTCGCGGTTCTTCCCGGCGGATGCTCAGGGTTCCAGTACGAAGTCGACATCGACGCGGGGCCCGAAGGGGACGACGAGATCCTGGAACGGCAAGGGATCCGGATCTTCGTGGACCCGTTCAGCGCCCAATACCTGGAAGGCATCGAAATTGACTACGTCACGTCGCTGATGGGCTCCGGGTTCTCGTTCAGGAACCCGCAGGCCACCGGCGGGTGTGGCTGCGGCAGCTCCTTTACCGTGTAGGGGGATTCGCGGCCCGGGTCCGAGGTTTTCGCATGGAGATCCTCACGTTCACCGGCGGCGCCTTCGTTCAGAACACCTTGCTTGTGGTCTGCGCCGACGGGCGCACCGCGCTGCTCATCGACCCCGGCGCCGCCACTCCCGACGCGCTTGCCGTCGTGCGTGAACGGGGCCTGAAGGTCGCCGCGATCCTCCTCACCCACGCCCACCTCGATCACGTCGAGGGGGTCGGGGTCGCCAGGCGGGCCACGCAGGCGCCCATATACCTGCATCCCCTGGACCGGATCCTCTACGACAACGTGGCCTCCCAGGCGGCCGCATTCGGCGTTCCCTGCCATGAGTTGCCGCCTCCGGACGCCCAGTTGGTGCCCGGGGTGAATCTCGTGTTCGGCGGGACGGAGTTCGAGGTTGTCTTCGCCCCCGGGCACGCTCCGGGGCACGTCATGTTCGTATCGGTTTCCGAACCGGTCGCCATCGTCGGGGACGTGATCTTCATGGGCTCGATCGGCAGAACGGACCTCCCGGGTGGCGATTACCAGGTCCTCATGAATTCGATCCGGTCGCAGGTGCTGCCGATGCCCCCCGAAACACGACTCCTTCCGGGCCACGGACCCGAGACCACCGTCGGGCACGAGCGCGAGACCAACCCGTTCCTGATCCCCGTGTACGGCGGCGAACCGGCGTGAGGGACGTGCGCCCGGGAACCATTCCGTTCGCCGTCCTCGCGTCGGGGTCCGGGACGAACATGCAGGCCCTCCTCGACCACGAAGACCACGGCGCGTCCTACCGGATCGAGCTTCTGATCGTCGACCGGCCGTGTGCGGCCGAACAACGGGCCCGTGCAAAGGGGCGGGCGGTACACCGCGTCGATTTCGCGCGGCCGGGGGAAGCGGTGGGCGCGGACATCCTCGAGCTGCTGAACCGCCATGGCGCGCGCGGAGTCCTGCTGGCCGGATTCCTCAGGCTGCTGCCGGCCGATGTCTGCCGGGAGTACGATGGGAGGATTCTGAATATCCATCCGGCGCTGCTGCCGTCGTTCGGCGGGAAGGGAATGCACGGGACGCGGGTGCACAAGGAGGTCGTGCGCTCGGGCGCCAGTCTTTCCGGCCCGACCATCCACTTCGTCAACCCGCGCTACGACGAGGGGACGATCCTGGCGCAGTGGCCGGTCCCCGTGGTCCCCGGCGATACGCCGGCCACCTTGGCTCGGCGCGTACTGAAGGTGGAACACCTGCTCTACCCGGCAGCGGCGGATGCACTGGCGCGGGCGCTGGCGGCCGGGAATGCTCCCCCGACGTTCCGCTGGCCGGAGCCCCGTTGGGCGGATGATGCTGTGGAACTGGGCGAACGAATCACGAAGGCTTTCGGAGGTGCCGGTGAGTAGGCAGAGAGCGCTGCTGAGCGTGTGGGACAAGACGGGCGTCGTCGCCCTGGGGAGGGCGCTGGCGGATCGGGGATGGGAAGTGCTCTCCACCGGGGGGACCGCGCGGACGCTCCGGGAGGCGGGCGTGCCCGTGACCGACGTCGCCGATGTGACCGCTCATCCGGAGATGATGGACGGCCGGGTCAAGACGCTCCATCCGGCCATCCACGCAGGCGTGCTGGCGCGCCGGGACCACCGGGCCGACATGGAGGCGCTGGCCCGCCACGGGTACGGTCCGATCGACCTTGTGGCGGTCAACCTGTACCCGTTCCGCGAGACCGTCGCGTCGCCGGATGTGACGCTCGGCCTCGCCATGGACAACGTGGACATCGGGGGCCCGACGCTGATCCGCGCCGCAGCGAAGAACCACCGGGACGTGTGGGTGGTGGTCGATCCCCGTGACTACGGTGCGGTGCTGGAGGCCGCGACGGGGGAGGGGCCGGACGGGATGGCGGGGCCAAACGCGGACTCGAACGCTCTGCGAAGACGCCTCGCGGCCAAGGTCTTTCGGGAGATCTCTGGCTACGACGCGGCTGTGGCGGAGTATCTGGCGGGTGACGCGCGCATTGCCGACGCGCAATACGCGGGTGGGTGGGTGGCCAACCGGGTCATCCTGGAACTCCGGCGGCACGGAAAACCGCTGCGCTACGGAGAGAACCCCGGCCAGAGAGCCGTATTCTACACTGAGAGTGATGGCGACAAAGGTATAGCAGAACTTCACCAATTGCATGGCAAGGCACTGTCATACAACAATATACTGGATCTGGACGGAGCACTCCTGAGCCTGGCCCCGTTCGCACTTTCCCCCGATCCGGCAGTCTCCATCGTCAAGCATACGACTCCCTGCGGATTGGCGGTGCGTTCGTCCCTGGCAGGTGCATTCGCTCGGGCGCGGCTGACCGACCCCGTCTCGGCCTTCGGGTCGGTGATCGCGGTGAACCGGCCCGTGGATCGTGAGACCGCCGCCGGCATCGGCTCGATGTTCGTTGAGTGTGTCGTGGCGCCGGCCTTCACGGACGAGGCCATGGACGTGCTGACGGCGAAGAGGAACATTCGGCTGCTGGTGTTTCCGGAAGAAGCCGGGGAGGACCCGGAGGTTCGGGCAGGCGCACGGTTCCTGGCGCGTGCGGCGGGCCACGGTGGCGCCCGCTCCTTCCGATCCGTATACGGGGGCGTGCTGTCGCAATCGCTACCCGATCCGCCCTTCTACGGTCTCGACGACCCGGACTGGAAGGTGGTCACCCGGCGACGGCCCACCGACGATGAGCGCGCCGACCTTTCGTTCGCCTGGGCCGCGGTGGCCAGCGTCAAGTCGAATGCGATCCTGCTGGCGAAGGACCGCGCCACGGTGGGGATCGGCACGGGACAGACGAGCCGGGTGGATTCGTCGAAGCTGGCGGTGCGGAAGGCGGGGGAGGCGGGCCTGTCGGCCGAGCTGGATGGCTGTGCGCTCGCATCGGATGCGTTCTTCCCGTTCCGCGACGGGGTCGACGCGGCCGCCGAGGCGGGCGTCCGGGCAATCATTCAGCCGGGGGGGTCGATCCGGGACGCGGAGGTGATCGCGGCCGCGGACGAGCATGGGATCGCGATGGTGCTCACGGGGCGCAGGCTGTTCCGGCACTGAGGGGAGACGGCCGGCAGCTGGGTGCGCGGCGGTGTCCCGAGGCAGACACCGGCTTGATGGCCGCTCCCCCCGGGGCGATGTTTCCGCAGCCCGGAGGGGTGGCAGAGCGGTTCAATGCACCGGTCTTGAAAACCGGCGTCCGAAAGGACTCGTGGGTTCGAATCCCACCCCCTCCGTTGAAGCGTCAGCGAAACGGCGGGGGTGATTCGAACGGCGTCGAGCCGGAGGCGGGCGCGCGGCAACGCGCGAACGCCGGAGACGGTTGAGGAGCGGCGACAGCCGCCCGCAGGCCAATCCCACCCCCTCCGTTGAAGCGTCAGCGAAACGGCGGGGGTGATTCGAACGGCGTCGAGCCGAAGGCGGGCGCGCGGCAACGCGCGAACGCCGGAGACGGTTGAGGAGCGGCGACAGCCGCCCGCAGGCCAATCACGGGAGATACCACGCCATGACGTCCCGCCGCTTACCCTTCATCGTCGCGATGCTCCTCGTGAACTCCTGCACCGCACCCCCCGAGCAGGCCGGAAACGCCGGCCAGGCCACCGAAACCACATCCTTCCCCGACATCGTCGCTGCCCAGGAAGCCCTGTCCGAGGTGGTCATGGCGCTCGAGGGCGTGGTCGGGACCGCGGTGGCGGACTGCGATGGCCAACCGTGCATCAGGGTCTTCGTTGCGACCGCTGACGAAGAACTCGCGGCAGGGATCCCCGACCACTTCGGCGGCTTCCCAGTGAGCACGGAGGTTGCCGGGGAGATGCGGGTGAGGCCGGACAGTGGCGGCCCGGCCGGCCAGGGCGGCGAGCCACCGCGTGGCGTTTGACGGAGTGCCTCCCGGCTGACCACAATCATCCGCGGATACCCATGCGTCACGGCTTGCACCCCGGACAAGGAATCACCCCGGATGATCCGCCGCTTTCAGGCTCTCAACTATCGCTGCCTGCGGCATGTGGACCTGGAGCTGGATCGATTTCACGTCCTGGCAGGTACGGCCGGCAGCGGGAAGAGCACGCTCTTCGACGCTTTGGAGTTCGTGGGCGACCTCGTCAGGGAAGGTCCCGCGGCCGCCGTCGCAAAGAGGACCGACGACTTCCGGGACCTGGTCCGGGGGAGGCCCGACGAGGATCAGGGCTTCGAACTGGCCATCGAATTCGACGTACCGGACGCGTGCCGGGAACTGCTTCCAGCGGACCGGGACTTCCGCGTCTACCGGTACGAGCTGGCGATTCGGCGAGGTCGGCAGGGTCCCGGAATCCACTGGGAGCGCGGCCTGCTGGCGCCGAGGTCGGCGCCGGCCCCGACCCAGGAAACGCTGTTTCCGGATCTGCCCGACCCTCCGGCGACGATCCTTGCCGCCACCAGGCCGGGAGCGCGCACCGTCCTGAGCAAGCCACCCGGTGGGAACGACTGGTTCTACCGCGAGACCGACCCGGCGAGGGGCTGGGTCACCCGCATCAACTACGGCCCTTACCGGTCGACGCTGGGCAGCCTCCCCGACGCGCCGGATACGATGCCGGTCGCGAATTCCCTGAAGCTGTTTCTGGAGACGCGAGTGCGGCGGGTTTCCCTCCGTGGCAGCGCACTGGCCCAGCCTGGCACGCCCGGTGCTCCGGACGAGGATCTGGCCGAGGACGGACACAATCTCGCGCGGGTGATCAAGCGGTTGCAGGAGGACAGTCCCGCGGCCTTCGATCAGTGGCTTGGCCGTGTCCGGTCGGTAGCGCCGGGTCTGAAAAGCGTCGAGGTGGCCGAGAGGGCCGAGGATCGGCACGCGTGTCTCTGGCTGCGATACGAGAGCGGACTCGACGTGCCGTCCTGGATGGAGTCGGGTGGCACGCTGCGTCTGCTGGCGGTCGCTCTGCTTCCCGCCCTTGGGAAGCAGGGCCGAGCCTACCTGATCGATGAGCCCGAGGCCGGTGTAAATCCCTCCATTCTGCCGGCTGTCAGGGATGCCCTCGCGTCGGTGCGGGGCTCCCAGGTGCTGGCGGCGACCTGTTCCGATGTCCTGTTGAATCTGTTCGAACCCGGCAGCGTCCTGCGCTTTCGGAAAAACGCCGCGGGAGCGATCGGGGTGGAGAAGGGGCGCGAACTTCCGGCGCCGGGCCAATAGCTACGTTCGCAGCCCCGGTGCAGGCATGTAGCGCGCACCCCTGCGCTGCCCCTGGACCCGCAGAAAACCGAGCTCCACGAGCTTTCGCAGCTCGGTGCCGGCGCTGCGCGTGCCCGTCTTGAACAGGGCACGGTACTCGGTGCTCTTCAGCCAGGGGTCCTTCTGGAAGTGTTTTCGCAGCTTGGGTACCCGGTTTTCCAAAAACCACCGGGTCCCATCGAGTTCGGCCGAGAGGTAGCACATGGTCACGTCACCCGGCGTGTTGAAGTCTCTGAAGGCGATGTCCTTCTCGACAAGCTCCTGAACCCGCCATTTGGCCTCGTTCTCGTCCACGGCGTTCAGCTTCTGGTAGTCGACGTGGCTGAACCCGTCGGGGCGCGCCAGCAGGATCCGCTTCTGATCGGAGGTTACCGGCAACCGGCGGACGACGTAGCTCCACCCCGGGCCGGCGGTCTCGAAGACCGGTTCCTTGAGAAGCGTGACCGACACCACTCCGGATTCGTCGGCCAGCACCGGCTCGCGCAGGAAGCTGGCCGTCAGCTCACTACGCATGCGCGAGATTCCCGAACCCTTTGCGTGCATCCAGCCCGCGTCGGCGAGCACGCGCGCAAGGAGGGGATTGCGGGGCACAAATGGCGCGGTGCCCTCTTGCAAACTGTCCAGTGCAACGTCCTCGACGAGCGCTCCGGGGCTGCGCACCTCCATCCGGTTGTCGAAGAACCAGACTTCGGTCTCGCGGTCGCCGATCTCGTAGTCCCTGTGGACGATGGCGTTCATCAGGGCCTCCTGCCACGCGAAGTCGGGGTACTCGGCGAGGTCCTCGAAGAAAATGTCGCGCAGGGTCTCGGAGTGGCGGATCTGCCCGCGGGCGATCCGGCGGCTCTCCGAAACGACACGCGCCAGAGGAGGGTCCGCTCTGCCGACCCGGGTCACGTTCTGCTCACGTCCGTGCAGCGGCCGGATTCCGGTCACACGGAACACTCCCACCCCGGCGCTCGGATGCCAGCGGTCGGCCGGAGCACGGGCGAAGAGCAGGAGGGCGCCGTTGGTGATTCTCCAACCGTCCCCGACCTGCTCGATCAGCCCGTAGTGCCGCAGTGATTCCCTTGCGCTCGACCCGCCCGCCGGCGTCCCCTCGAGGAACGACTGAACCAGTTCCATGTCGAGGTCGTCGAGCGTCGCCTCGGGCCGGATGCGCGTCTCGTATCGGTCGCTGTCGCTGTTTTTCGCCTCGTCCACCCGCTCCTCCCTGTCCGATGCAGAAGGGCACTAATGGTCGGTTGCACAATGTGTACCCGCATCATCACGCATCGATCATGAACACCGCATCCACGTCCACCCCTCAACCACCCCTGGTGGTAGTCAGCTTATCGGTCGTTTCTTCTTCTTCAGTCCATCCTTCTGCGTCAGGTACGGCAACCCCTTCGTGATCCAGTCCGGCGCCGGTTCACCCTTCAGGTAATGGGCGAACCACTGCAGAATACGACTCTGATAGTCCTTCTGGTTAGCCTCCTGACGAAGCCCGTGATTCTCGCCCTCATAGGCCAGGAGTACCATGTGCTTGCCCGCGCGGCGCGCCGCGTTGTAGAACTCGACCCCCTGGTTGAACTCCACGGCCCCGTCTTCGGTGCCGAACATCATCAGAAGCGGTGTGTTCAGGTTTTCGATGTGATGAAGCGGTGAGTTGGCGAAGTAGGAATCCCAGTCCTCCCACCAGGGTACCTGCATCCGTCCCTGACTGATCTCGAAGATGCGCGCGTCGGTTCCGCCGCTGTTCCAGTAGAAGGACAGGTACATGCTCATGAGGTTGGTGAGCGGAGCGCCGGCCACCGCGCTCGTAAAGAGATCGTCCTGGGTGACGAAGAAGGTCGTCTGGTAGCCCCCCCAGGAATGGCCGATCAGGCCGACTCGGTCCGGGTCGATCATCCCCGTTTCGATCGCCGCGGCCACCGCCGGCCTCAGCGTTTCCACATTCGACTGGCCGGGCCGCCGGTCACGGTACACGATGTCCGGCTGCAGCACGAAATACCCTTCGTGGCTCCATATCTGGGTGTTGTAGTAGCTGGTCGGATCCGGGACCACGTAACGGTGCAGGCCCTGCGACAGGAGCTCGTAGTGGTATACGATCATCGGATATTGCTTCCCCGGCTCGTAGTCCGCGGGGTACATGAGCATCCCCTGCAGCGGGCGCCCCCACTCGTTCTCGTAGTCGATCAGCCGGGTGTTGCCCCAGGCGTAGTCGTCCTGGAAGGGATTGGTGTGGGTGACCTGCCTGGCGTCGGACAGGTCCGCTCCCGCCACAAAGAAGTCGGGCGAATCGTCGAAACGCTCCTGGCGGAAGAGGTAGGTGTCGGCATCCTCGGCCTTCACCAGTCCCCCGAAGAAGCCGCCGAACGCGCCGTCGTCCCACACCAGCTGCTCCGGGGTGTCGCCGCCGCGGGCCCGCGAGAACCCCGCCTTCTTGGTCCACTCACCGTAGGTCGAGTAGTAGAGGGGCTCGTCCGGGGAAAAGGCGTCGGCTTCCCGATCCAGCTGAAGTACCCGATGCCGCGTCTCGCCCTCGGCGCCCTGTGTCAGCCGTCGGCCGCCCGAGCCGTCGGGCCGGATCTCCCAGACGTCCCAGCGGTCGTTGACGAGCACGGCCTCGTCGTCTTCCATCCAGCCGGCGACGCCGAACGAGGGCATCTGCTCGCGCGTGGGCGTGAGATCGAGATTGATGAAGGTGCCGTCCAGTCCGGCGGTGATGTTGTGTGTCTCGCCGCTGTCCAGATCGTAGCTCCAGTAGTCCTCGCCCTCGAACCATATCAGATAGCGGCCCCCGGGGCTCGCGCCGTAGTCGATGGTGATGCGTTCCCGCACGAGCGTCCTTTGCGCGGTGGCGGCGTCGATGGCGTACAGGTCGTGGAACTGCTGCCGGAACATGGCGTCGACGTCGTAGGGGGTCTCGTCCCGGCCGACGACGTGGCGCCCGCCGGCGACGATCGTGGCCCGGTCGGCGTGATCTCCGCCGAGCTGCAGGAAGCGGTCGTCGTCCAGCCGCCACGCGCCGATATGGTGAACCTGTCTAAGCTGGCGCTCCCGCACTCGTTGCTGCGGCACAGGGTCCACATCGAGCGAATGCCAGATTTCGACCCCCGGGGGATCGTCTTCCTCGTCCGCCTGGTCGCCGGTCGCTTCGCCCTCCTCCCCCTGCTCGTCCGAGGCTTCGCTTTCCTCGTCCTCGGCCACCGGCGGGTCCACGGGGATCCTGTCCTGAATGCCAAGAAAAACGGTCGCACCATCGTCCGACCACGATGGCGAGCGGTGCTCCACCACCCGCGTCCCGGCCGAGAGCACCGTACCCTCGCGCGGGTCCAGAACGAACGCAGCCGAGCCATCGCCGTCCAGCCCGCGCCACGCCAGCGCGACGTGCGCGGTGTCCTCGTACTCGTCCTCGGTGTAGGTCTTGAGCACGGCCAGATCCGCCGCCTCCTCGCGCCACGACAGGTGCCGGTAGGTGGCCGCGTCGGTGTCGAGGGACTGCAGCCTCCCGGTCTCAGGGTCGTACAGCTTCACGCCGTTGCCGATCCGGTCGTCGGCGTCCACGACCATCGCCAGCAGATGTCCTTCGTCCATCCACCGCATTTCCGACACGTTCCCGAAGCTGAGCGACGCTCCGGACTCCAGGTCGCGCACCACCACGTCCACGCCCGCGCTCGCCTTGTCCTCCGGCTTGTAGCGGCGAAATGCCAGGTAGCGACCGTTCTCCGAGAGCGAGAAGGACTCGACGGCGTCGATGCGCTCCTGTTCTCCGCTTCGGAGATCGAGCAGGCCGAGCGCGTTTCGCACGGGCTTGTTCTGCTCCTCCAACCTTTCGCTCTCATCGGGTGAGACGCCGATCGCGTAGGCCAGCCAGCTGCCGTCACTGGTGAAGCCCGGCCGCGAACCGAACGCGACCACCACGACGGAATCGGAACCGGTCGCGTGGACCCGCAACTCGTTCTCGTCGTCCACCCGGCTGATCCCCACGGCCAGCCAGCCGCCGTCCGGGGAAAGGATGCCCGTGCCGAGTCTCTCCCACTTGCCGTAGTCGTCGGGACCGAGCGCCGGCTTCTCCTGGGCATGCAGCCCCTCGGGGAAGCCCGCCACGATCGTCAGTGCCAGGAGCAGGATCGGAGAGTACGGATACCTCGGTTGCTTCTTCATGAGCCCAGCCGTCGATCGGGGGATTCGCTCAAGCGCTGCCCGGCCCCGGTCGCCTGTTGGCGGCGAGGGCGTTACGGTAGCTTTCGTATGACGGTCCGGGTCCGTGACGACTCGAACCGTGCACAAGTCCGAACCTAATGCGGGGCAGCCGTGTTGAGAAAGAGCGTCGAAGTCGACATCGGCGGTGTCAAGGCGGGCGGAGGCAACCCGGTCGTCGTGCAATCCATGACCAACACCGATACGGCCGATCCGTCGGCCACCGCCGCACAGGTCAGGGCGCTGGCCGACGCGGGCAGTGAACTGGTTCGCGTTACGGTCAACAACAAGCACGCGGCCGCCGCCGTGCCCGAGCTCTTCGAGCGCCTGGCGGACATGGGATGCAGCGTCCCGATCGTCGGTGACTTCCACTACAACGGTCATCTGCTGCTGCGCGACTTTCCGCGAGCGGCGGAGCTCCTCGCCAAGTACCGGATCAACCCGGGGAATGTCGGGACGAGCCGGCGGGACGAGAACTTCCAGGCGATCGTGCGCATCGCGATCGACAACGGCAAGGCCATCCGCATCGGCGTCAACTGGGGGTCGCTCGACCAGCGTCTTCTGACGCAGATGATGGACGAAAACGGCCGGCGCGAGACCCCGAAGGACGCGGGCCAGGTTCTCCGTGACTGCATCGTCGAGAGCGCGGTCCGATCGGCCGACCTGGCCGAGGAGACCGGACTTGGGGCCGACCGGATCCTGCTGAGCGCCAAGGTATCGGGGGTGCGTGACCTGATCCTGGTGTACAGACAGCTTGCTCCCTTGCGCGACTACCCCCTCCACCTGGGGCTGACCGAGGCCGGGATGGGCACGAAGGGCATCGTCGCGACTGCCGCGGCGCTTTCCCCGCTGCTCATCGACGGGATCGGCGACACGATCCGGGTGTCGCTCACCCCGCGCCCCGGCGGCGATCGGACGGAGGAGGTCCGGGTCGCGCAGCAGATCCTCCAGTCGCTGGAGATTCGCAGCTTCGAGCCCCAGGTGACAGCGTGTCCCGGGTGCGGGCGCACGACCAGCACTTTCTTCCAGGAGATGACCGAGGACATCCAGGGGCACATCCGCGGCAGGATGCCGGAATGGAGGAAAGTGTATCCGGGAGTGGAGGATCTGAAGGTGGCGGTGATGGGGTGCGTGGTGAACGGTCCAGGTGAATCCAAGCATGCCGACCTCGGGATCTCTCTGCCGGGCAACTTCGAGGCGCCGAAGGCCCCGGTGTACGTTGACGGATCCCACCTGCGGACCCTGAAGGGGGACCGGATCGTCGAGGAATTCAAGGAGATCCTCGGCGAATATGTGGCCCGCAGATACGGGGCACCGGCGACTGTGGGCCCCGGGGCGGCGGCAGCGGCCTGTGCGCCTGCAGCGGCGACATCCCGCGAGGCGATCTGAAACCCACGCCTCTTGCACGGTTGGCGGGGGTTGCGCGTCAGGAACGATGTAAGGCCCGGTGGTGTCGAACAAAGGGTGTGCGATCGCCTTTTCGGGGTGTGGGGCCGGGGTGGGGTGGCAGGGCAACCGCCACCGGACCAACAGGTGTCAGAGTGGTGGGTGCCGGATTGCCGGCCCGTGTTCTGACAGGGCACTTTTCAGAGGAGCTTTGAGCGATGGCTCAGTCGCGGTCGACATTGGGTGTGCTTACCGTCATCATCGTGTTGGGAGGTTTGGCGGGTGGGGTCTGGTGGCGCCTTCGGCCCGAGCCGCAGGAGGACGCCGACACGTCCGAGTTGTCGGAAGAGGCCGGCGAGGTCGTGCAGTCGGTCACGGAACAGTTCAACACCGAACTTCCCCAACCGGTCACCGGGGTCGCAGCCGTGCAGGACACGCTGTGGATTTCGGTGACGGCCAAGGGAAGGGCCGAGGCGTTCCGCGAGACCAGGCTCACGGCTCGGGCAGCGGGAATCGTGGCATCCGTCCCGGTGCGGGAGAACAGGAGCGTGAGCACGGGTCAGCTGATGATGCAGATCGACACCACCGAGTACGCCCTGGAGGTGTCGGCCAGGTTCGCGGCGCTGCAGAAGGCCGAAGCGGACTACCAGGTGCGCGTCCTGGGCGACGACGAACTGGAGGATCCGGAGGTCCGCGCCCAGCGGGACCGGCTGGCCCGCGCGATTACCGGGCTGGACGAGGCGGAGGTCGCACACCGCAGGGCCGTCCTGGACCTGGAGAAGACGTCGGTGCGCGCCCCGTTCGGGGGCCGGGTGGCCAACCTGATGGTCGTGCCCGGACAGTTTGTGCGCGAGGGCGACGAACTTCTCACGGTGGTTGACCTGGACCCGATCAAGGTGGCGGTCCAGGTCCTCGGCACCGAGGTCGTCTACCTGGATGAAGGACGGGCGGCTGCGCTCAACTTCACCGCCTTCCCGGACCGGACCTTTACCGGACGGATCGAGACCATCAACCCCGTGATCGACCCGGAAAGCAACACGGCCCGCGTGACGGTCCACATCGACAACCCGCAGGGCCGAATCAAGCCCGGGATGTACGCGGAGGCCGACCTGGAGGCGCAGCAGTTCCCCGACCGGATCCTCGTGCCCCGTACGGCGATCCTGGAGACCTCGGACCGGCGCACCCACCTCTTTGTGCTCGAGGACGGACGGGCCAAGTGGCGCTACGTGACCACCGGACTGGAGAACGACCTCCTCGTCGAACTCATCGAGGGCGACGAGGAGTGGGTGGCTCCCGGCGAAGTCGTGCTCGTCGACGGGCACTACTACCTGCCGCACGACGCCGCGGTTGAACTGGTGGAAAGTCCGACCGCCGCGGGGGGGAGGCCGACCCGATGAGGACGAAGCGCATGCCCCGGATCCGCAGTGCCGTCGCGCCCCTCGCTTCCCGGGCCACGACCATGCTCGCCGCGCGGGTCGCGCTTGTTGCGGCGGTGACACTCGCCCAGTTGGCCAGCGGGCAGTCCCTGGCCGCCCAGGCCACGCTCCAGGACCAGGAAGTCACCGTCCTGACGCTCCGGGATGCGCTCACGCGCGCCGCCGAAAACAACCCCGAGTACCGCCAGGCACTCAACCGGCTGGAGCTGGAAGGGCCGCAATACCGGCAGGCGCTGGGCGCCTTTTTCCCCGACCTCCGGGTGTCGTACGGGACCGGCCAGAGCATGCAGAGGGAATTGTCCTGGGTCGACTTCGACGGAACTCCGATCACCAATCCGGAACCCCGGACGGTGACGACATCGCGTTCGAACCAGAGCGCTTCTCTGGGGGTCGACCTTTTCCAGGGCGGCAGGCGGTTCCACGAACTCGGCCGGGCAAGAGCCCAGGCGCGCGTGGACCGTCACGGTTCGCAGCGGGACCTGAACCGAGTCCTGGCGGAGGTGCAGCGCCAGTTCCTGGTCGCGCAGCGTCACAGGCTTCGCCTGGCCGTCGAGGAAGATCTCCTCGCGGCTCGCGAGCGCGACTACGTGGTGGCCGAGAGACGCTTCGAACTGGTCGCGACCGGGCGATCGGATGTTCTCGGCGCCGAGCTCGAGCTGGAGAGGCAGCGAGTGACGGTGACCGATATCCGCGGACAGGTCGAAAAGGCCATGCTCGCGCTGCGCAGTGCGATCGGTGACCCGTCCCTGGGCGCGCTGGACGTGCAGCAGCCGCTTCCGGAACCCATCGACCCCGCCACCCTGGACCTCGGTGCCCTGGTCGCACGAGCACTGCGGGAGAGCCCCACAGTGGCCGCGGCGGAAGCGGCGGTGGCGGTGAGCCAGTCGAATCTGAGCGCCCAGAAGGCCACCCGCTGGCCGAGCCTGTCACTCTCTTCCAGCATCAGCCGCGGTTCCTTCGGCCCGGACCAGAGCAGCCTCTTCAAGTTCAACCCGGAGGGGTTCAACGGCGGCCTCTCGCTCAGCGTTTCCATTCCGCTCTTCACCCGCTTTCAGACGTCACAGTCGATCGCCAGCGCCAACATCGAGCTTCGGAACGCGCGCGAGACCATCCGGCAGACCGAAATCGAGGTGGACGAGCTGATCAGGTCCCGGTACGTGGATCTGGAGACCGCGTGGGCGAATGTCCGCCAGCGGTCACGGGAGCTCGAGGTGGCCAGCGAGCGGCTGGAGATCGTCCGGGAGGAGTATCGACTGGCGACCAAGAGCATCGAGGACCTGAGAACCGCGATCCGCGACGAGGCGTCGGCCCGGCGCGATTCGGTGGACCAGCGCTTCGAGTTCGCGGTTTTCCTGGTAGGGCTCTACGAGGCGGCCGGAATTGTCGGGAGGGAAGCCGGGCTCGAGGCCGAGCCGGAAGGGAACTGACCGATGTCCGTTCCGAGAACCTCCACGCGGCGCCCGGTGGCCGTCGCGATGCTCGTGCTGGCGGTTGTGCTCCTGGGTGGAATCTCCTTCTCGCGGTTGCCGATCGACCTGCTCCCGGACGTGAGCTTCCCACGGCTGGTCGTCTACACCGGCTACCCCAACGTGGCCCCGGCGGAGATCGAGCGGCTGGTCACCGAGCCGATCGAGCAGCAGGCGGCCGCGGTGCCCGGGGTGGAGAAGGTCACCTCGCTGTCCCAGGAAGGGGTCAGCCTCGTGACCCTGCGCTTCGCGTGGGGCACCGACATGGACTTCGCGGCGCTGAATGTGCGGGAACGGCTCGACAACATCCGAGAGCGGTTCCCCGAAACCGCGGAACGCCCGACGATTCTGCGAGTCGATCCGCAGGCCGAACCGATCCTCACGGTTTCGCTGACCGGGGGTGGAAGCCTCCTGGAGACCAAGGAAGTGGCCGAGGATGTCTTCCGCCGCCGCCTGGAACAGCTGGAGGGGGTGGCCCAGGCCTCGGTGACCGGCGGGCTCGACCGCGAGATCCAGGTGGATGTGGACCTGGCGCTCCTGGAGTCGAACGGGATCACGCTTGCGGAAGTTTCCCGAGCCCTCGATCAGGCCAACTACTCCGATCTCGGCGGAACGATCCTGCGTGGACGCTACCGCTATCCGCTGCGTACGCTGGGCGAGTTCCAGACCGTACAGGAGATCAACAACGTTGTCGTCGGTCAGCAGCAGCTCTCCGGAAGCCAGGACGAACCCGGCCAGCCGGCCGACGAAGGGACCGCGTTCCGGCTGGTGCGGCTGAGGGACATCGCCACGGTGGTGGACGGTTTTGCGGAGCGGGAGGAAATCGCGCGCTACAACGGCTCCGAGTCGGTCGGACTTCTGGTCTTCAAGGAGTCCGGCGCCAACACGGTGGCGGTTTCGGAGGATGTGCAGGAGACCCTCGACCTCCTCCGGCAGCAGTATCCCGACTTCGTTGCCGAGATCGCGTCCGACCAGGCCGCTTTCATCGACGAGTCGATCAGCAACGTGGTCCAGGCACTGATCCTGGGTGGTCTGCTCGCCTTCGTGGTTCTCTTCTTCTTCCTGCGCGACCCGCGCTACCCGGTCGCGATTGCGCTGGCGATCCCGATTTCCGTGATCGGCACCTTTGCGCTCATGGAAGCGTTCGGCGTGTCCCTGAACGTCATGAGCCTGGGGGGACTCGCGCTCGGGGTGGGGATGCTGGTCGACAACTCGATCATCGTGCTGGAGAACATCTTCCGGCACCGCCAGGCCGGGATGGGCACCCTGGAGGCCGCGGCCCGGGGCGCGGAAGAGGTGCAGGGAGCGATCACGGCGTCCACCCTGACGACGATCTCGGTCTTCGGACCGATCATCTACGTCGAGGGGGTGGCCGGGGAACTCTTCGCGGCTCTCTCTCTCGCCGTCGCGTTCTCCCTGCTCGCGAGCCTGGCGGTTGCACTCACCCTCCTCCCCACCATGGCCGCGCACTTCCGGGGGGACGAGGCGGAGTCGCCTGGTGCAGAGAAACCACCTTCCGCGGCAAAACCGCCTCCCGCCACTCTCGCCGGCAAGGTGGCCCGGGGGGTCGCATGGACGCTGTCCCTGCCTTTCCTCGTCGTCCGTGGCGCGTTTTCGCTCGCAAGGCAACTGGTGAGCTTCTGGCTCGAACTCACGGGACGCGTCCTCTCGACCGTCTTTTCGCCTTTCTTCCGCGTGTTCGATCGCCTGTTCAACATCTTCGCCGCCTGGTATCACGGCGTCCTCGCCCGCTCCCTCGATCGCCGCGGCACCGTGCTGACCGTTGCCGGAGGTGCGCTTGCCGGATGCCTGATCCTGGCCACAGCCCTCGATCGTGATCTCCTCCCCAACGTCGACCAGGGCGCCTTCGATGTCCGTGTCGAACTCGCCGAAGGTACCCAACTGCAGGCTACCGCCGACGCCGTCGAGGTCCTGGAGACCGCCCTGATGGGGGATCCCGCCGTGGCTGCCGTGTTCAGCCACATCGGCCGGGACATCCAGGCGAAGGGCGACGAGGGACAGGCGTCGGGGCTTCACACCGCGGCGATCCAGGTCCGGCTCGGAGACGGGACGTCCACGGAAGAGGTGGTTTCACGGGCAAGGAGCATCGAGAGCGAGTTTCCGCCGGGCTCCATTTCGTTCGAAACCGGCCAGGCCACCGCGCTCGGCCAGATCCTCGGCGGCGGCGAGGCCGACATCGCCGTGCGCCTGCGGGGTGAGAACCTGGACGACACGCACCGTTTTGCCCGGGCGGTTCGTCAGCGACTGTCCACATTGTCCGAGATCCGCAACGTGCGGATCGGTTCGGAGCGGGGTCAGCCCCAGTTCCAGATTTCGATCGATCGTGAGGCGGCCGCCAACTACAACATCGATCCGCGCGTGGTCGCGGAATCGATCGCGGCCGCCATGCGGGGCGACCTGGCCACCGAGTTCGTCGACTTCGACCGCAAGATCGCCGTCATGGTGCGCCTCCCGGACGACCAGCGATACGACGCCGCGACGCTGGACATGCTGCGGGTAGACGGTATCCCGCTGCGCGAATTGGTGACGGTCCGCGAGACGGTGGGTCCGGCGGAGATCCGGCGCGAGGACCAGGGCCGCGTGGTAACGGTCTACGCGGATGTGGCGTCGGGTGGCCTGGCCGGGGCCATCACCGCGATCGAGGGCACCGTGCAGACCATGGAGCCCCCCTACGAAGTGCGCATGGACGTAGGCGGCGAGAACGAGGAGATGCGCCGCTCGTTCCGCGACCTCGCCTTCGCGTTCGGGCTGGCTCTCCTTCTGGTCTACATGATCCTCGCGGCCCAGTTCGAGTCCTTCGTGCATCCGTTTACCATCCTCATGGCTGTCCCGCTCGCGCTGGTCGGCGCGGTGCTGGCCCTGGCACTGACCGGGCAGGGGCTCAACACCATGAGCCTGATCGGCGTAGTGATCCTTGTGGGAATTGTGGTGAACGACGCAATCGTGAAGGTGGACTTCATCAATCAGGGGCGCGCGCGCGGGCTCGGCCTTCGCGATGCGATCCTGGAGGCGGGGGAAGTCCGTCTCCGGCCCATCGTCATGACGACCGTCACCACCGTGCTGGGGCTTCTCCCCATGGCGCTGGGCATCGGTCGCGGGGCGGATCTCAGGGCGCCGATGGCGATTTCGGTGATCGGGGGCCTGCTGGTTGCCACCGCGCTCACCCTGATCGTCGTCCCGGTCGTATATTCGGTAGTCGAGAGCGTACGCCAGAGGTGGAGAGGGCGCGGGGTCGAAGCCGCGGCTGATCTCGCCATGCAGGGAGCGCGCCAGCAATGATCAGAATGAGCATGCGACGCCCCGTTGCGGTGGCGATGGGCTACCTCGCGGTCGGGTTGCTGGGCTTCCTCGCGTGGCAGGACATCCCGATCGAGCTCCTGCCTGACACGCAGCTGCCCCGTCTGACGGTGACCGGCTCCTGGCGCGGTGCTTCGCCCGAGACGGTCGAGGCGTTTCTGACATCCCCGCTCGAGGCGTCGATCCAGCTCGTGGAAGGGGTCGAGAAGGTCGTTTCCACGTCTTCCGAGGGCAATGCACGGATCGAGGTCGAGTTCGCCCGCGATACCGACATGGACTTCGCCCGGCTCGACCTGAGCGAACGGCTGGCGACGCTCGAGGATACCGAGCTTCCCCCCGGCATCGAACGCGTCACGGTCCTGCCCTACATACCGGATGAATTTGCGGAGACCCAGGGGCGTGGTCTCTTGCGCTATACCTTCACCGGGGCCCGGACTCTCGAATCGCTGCGCGAACACCTCAACGACGTCGTGGTTCCGGAGTTGAGCCGTGTCGAGGGGGTGGCGCTGGTTACCGCGTACGGCGGCCGGGAGCGCCTCATCGAGGTGGAGCTGGATCGTGAATTGATGGCCGCGATGGGCGTATTGGTCGGTGATATCCGCCTCAAGCTGGCCAGTCTGGACCTCGTTCGCGAGGCCGGCGCGATACGCTACGGCGACCAGCAGTGGACCGTCACGATTCAGAACCGTGCCGGATCCGCGCAGGACATCCGCAACGCCGTGGTCAAGACCGATGCCGGACGCATCATTCGCATCTCCGACGTGGCTGTCGTGCGCGACACGTACGAAGACATCAGGAGTCACTACCGGGTCAATTCGCGCCCGGCCGTCGAGATGCGGATCACGAAGGAGATCGGAGCCAACTCCGTGCGTGTGGCCGACCGGGTCAAGGAACGCATGGAGGCGGTCCAGAATCGGAATCCGCCCAATACCTATTTCATCCTCGATTGGGACGAGAGCAAGGAAATCCGTCGCCAGATGTCCGATCTGCGGAATCGGGCCGTTGTGTCGGTGGTCGTGATTTTCGGAGTTCTGCTGCTCTTCCTCGGGTCACTGCGTTCCGCCGTCGTGGTTTTCGCCACGATCGCGTTCTCGATCCTCATTGCGTTGAACCTCATCTATTTCGCCGGGTTCTCCCTCAATCTGCTCACCCTGATGGGACTCGCGATGGGCTTCGGGCTCATTGTGGACAACTCCATCGTGGTGCTGGAGAACATCTACCGGCGATGGCAGTCCGGGACCGGGCGCGACGAGGCCACCCGCAAGGGTGCGTCGCAAGTGGTACTGCCGATCATTGCCGCCACATCCACGACGTTGATCGTCTTTGTTCCGTTCGTGTACCTGCAGGACGAACTCCGGGTATACTACCTGCCGCTTGCGATTGTCGTCGTGCTGAGCCTGCTGGCTTCGCTCCTCGTCGCATTCAGCTTCATCCCGGCGCTGGTGGGGAAGATTCTTCCGGCGCGCGACCGGCAGGGTTCGTCGGGAGCAGGCACCACGCCACGGCCCCCGTTCTATCATCGACTGTACCGGGGGCTGGTGGACCGGACGCTGCTCTGGCCGTGGGCCGTGGTTGCAATTTGCGTGGCGGGTCTCGCCGACGCCGGCTACCTCTTCCAGAACTACGTGACCAAGGGCAGGGTCTGGGGGGGAGGATGGGGCCAGGAGACCTACATCGACATTTCGATCCGCCTTCCCCGCGGATCCGACATCGAGCGCACCGAACAGCTGACGCGCTACTTCGAGGAGCGTCTGCGCCAGATGCCCGAGGTCGAGAAATTCGTCTCCAACATCTATCCCGAGTCGAGCCGCACCCGGGTCACGTTCCCCGACGAGCTCGAACGTACGGACGTGCCCGTGCGCATCAAGGAGCAGCTCTTTGCGTTTTCGCTCGGCTTCGCGCGGGCCGAGGTGCGTGTGTACGGGTACGGTCCGTCCTTCTACGGCGGTGGCGGGTCGCCACCCAACTACCGGATCCAGGTCCTGGGGTACAACTACGAAAAGGTCCGCGACATCGCCGAGGACCTCGGTGGACGCCTGGAGCGGTATCCCCGGGTCAGGGACGTCAACACCAACGCCTCGTACGGCTACTTCGACCGCGAACGGGCCTCTGAATTCGCGGTCGACATTCGGCGGGACGTGCTGGCCCACCACGACGTTACCGTGGAGCACCTGGTCGACCAGGTCTCTGCTGCCGTGCGCGGGCAGGTGAGTCAGAACCAGATCAAGATCGGGGGTGACGAGGTCCGCTATGACGTCAAGCTGGAAGGCAATCGCGAAGTCGACCTCGTCGAGTTGAGAAAGACTCTCGTCCTGACTCCGGCCGGGAGCCCGGTTCGGCTGGGAGAGCTGGTCAACATCAGGGCACGCGATGTGCTGGCCACGATCCGCCGTGAGGATCAGCAGTACGAACGCACGGTGGCCTACGAATTCCGCGGGCCGTACAAGCTGGGCGACCTCTACCACAACACGGTGATCGATGCGACGTCCGTGCCCGCCGGATACACCGTCAAGAAGGCCGACCGCTGGCGGTGGTCCGTCGAGGAGCAGCGACAGATCTACATGGTGCTGGCGGTCTCGATCTTCCTCGTGTACATGGTCACCGCGGCTCTTTTCGAGTCGCTGCTGCTGCCCCTGTGCGTCCTGTTTACGGTGCCGATGGCCCTGATCGGGGTCTTCCTGATGTTCTTCTACACTGACGCTCACTTCACGCGTGAAGCGTCGATCGGCGTGATCATGATGGGAGGGATCGTGGTGAACAACGCCATCCTCCTTGTCGACCACATCAACCGATTGCGAAAATCCGGGTCCCTGCAGCTGCGAGAGGCCATTCTGCGGGGCACCATGGACCGGGTGCGCCCGATCCTGATGACGTCGACGACGACGATCATGGGGATGCTCCCCCTGGTTCTCTTCAGCGAATCGGCCAACTCCAACATCTGGAACGCGCTGGCCTTCGCACTGATCGGAGGGCTCGCGTCGTCGACGCTGCTGGTCCTCACCGCGACCCCGGCCCTGTACCTGCTCTTCGAGAGCCGCAGCGCCCGCAAGTCGCTGGCGGACTACTTCTCCCCGGCCGGCCGCGTCGGTCCCCTCGCGTGGCTGAGCCACACGCTCATCTACGCGTTCGTGCTGGTGGGTGTCGTGTTCGGGGCCTTGTTGGCGGCTGACATCGGGGGCAGGCTGATCAACGCCCTGCGCGAGGACATCGAGTTCTTCGAGGTCTTTTTCGGACTCTTCGACTCGCTGTTCGCCTTCATTGGAGAGCTGCCTCCGCTGATCAGTACGTCGCTCATGGCCGTCGGTGCGGTGTGGGCCTCACTGGTGCTCCTCTGGCCGATCGTCGCCGTCACCATCAAGCGGCTGCGCGACCTGGGTCGCCCACCGCTGCATGCCCTGTTCCTGTTGGTCCCGGTGTACAACCTGTATATCCTTTTCCAGCTTGCCGTGCGAGGTGGAAAGACAGCTTGATGAGACTCCGGTTTGCTCCCTCGCCGACGGGATACCTGCACGTCGGCGGGGCCCGCACAGCGCTCTTTAACTGGCTGTTGGCGCGCCGAAACGGCGGCGCTTTCCTCTTGCGCATCGAGGACACCGACCGCAACCGCAGCCGTCCGGAACATGTGGAAGCGATCCTGGGCGGGCTCTCGTGGCTGGGGATCGACTGGGACGAGAAGCCCGTGTACCAGGCCGATGGCGTGGAGCGGCACCGTGCCGACGCGCTACGCCTTCTAGCCGATGGCAGGGCCTACCGCGACTTCACGACCCAGGCGGAATTCGCCCGGATCCGCGACGAGGCCGTGGCCTCGGGGTCCGGTGCGGTGACCCGTCTGTCGCGCGATCTGGCGGCCGGAATCGCAGCCGGGGAGGGTGACCGCAGGGCAGCGGCCGGCGAGCCCTTCGCGGTTCGGTTTCGGGTCCCCGGCGGCGCCACCGAATGGCGCGACATGGTGCACGGAGACGTGCGCTTCGACAACGGCGAGATCGAGGACTTCGTCATCCTCAGGAGCGACGGCACCCCCACCTACAACCTCGCCGTGGTGTCCGACGACGCCGCCATGGACATCACCCATGTGGTGCGTGGAGACGATCACATCTCCAACACGCCGAAGCAGATCCTCCTCTATCAGGCCATGGGCAGGGCGGTCCCCGAATTCGGCCACCTCCCCATGATCCTGGGCCCGGACGGCAAGCGTCTCTCCAAACGGCACGGGGCGCAGGCCGTGGACAGCTACGAAGCGGAGGGGGTCCTGCCCGGGGCGATGTTCAACTTCCTGGCGCTGCTCGGCTGGTCTCCCGGAACCGGCGAGGAACTCCTCTCGAGGGAGGAACTCGTCGCGCGTTTCTCGATGGAGAGGGTCCTTCGCAAGGGGTCCGTGTTCGATCCGGCGAAGCTCTACTGGATGAACGGCAAGTACATGGCGCGGATGGGGGCCGGGGAGCTGGCCGCCGGGCTGTGGCACGCGCTCGGGCGAGACGGGGCGCCGGGGACGGGGACCGCGCTGACCGAAGAGGGTTTCAGGCACCTGTCCGCCACTCTCGCCCCAAGGAGCCGCACCTTTTCCGAGATGGGGGCGCTGGCCCGGCCGTACATCGGCCCGGTGACCGGGTACGAACCGAAGGCGGCCCGCAAGATCTGGTTCAGAGACCCCGCGGGGGCTGCAAATACGTTGGCGGCGGTGCTTGAGCGACTCTCGGGGGTCCGTTGGGCCGAAGAGTCGCTTGAAGGGGAGCTGCGCGCGCTGGCGGGCGAGCTGGGCGTGGGGGCGGGGAAGGTCTTTCAGCCGCTAAGGCTCGCGCTCACCGGCACCTCCGCCTCGCCCGGGATCTTCGACGTACTGCTCATTCTGGGTCGCGAGCGGTCGATGAGAAGAGTTGAGCGGGCGCTTTCGATGATCCGTTCCCGGTCGTCCTGAGCGCTTCTTCGGCTTGCCATTTGGCACCCGCATCGGTAACATTGCCGCTTCCCAAATCGGCCCAGACCCGATCCCGGCAGAGTATGCGAAGCGGCTCCAAGCCAGCCACCAGCACAGGCGAGATTTCCGGCGTTCGGGCCACCCCGATCCTGACCGGCATCGAGCGGGGCATCCTCGATTTCATGGTCCTCTACCTGCGGACCAACACCTATCAGCCGTCAATCCGGGAAATCGGGCAGGAATTCGGCATCAAGAGCACCAAAACGGTGTCGGAGCACCTTCAGGCACTCGCCGACAAGGGCTTTATCGAGCGGGATCCGTCGCGTTCACGCGCGGTACGGATCCTGAGCGTCGATCTGGCTCCCTCGACCGTCTCGCTCCCCTGTTTCCGCACCCTCGAGGACGCGGCACGAGGGGCGCACCGGCCGCCTGCGGAGGCGCATTTTTCGTTGGACCGGCGGTTGGCGGGCGGCGAGGGTGGTTTTCTGGTCCGGGCGCCCGGCGAAGCCCTTGCGGATGCCGGGATTCGTGACGGGGATCTTCTCGTCATTTCACCCGTCGCGGCCGAAGAACTCGAGGACGGGGAACTCATCGCGGCGCGCGTGGGAGGGGATGCCGACTACTACCGCCTGAGAAAGATGGGCTCTCGGAACCTCCTCCATCCGACAGGGGGCGAAGGCGCCCGCGCTGCAATCAGTGAACCCGCCTCGCTGGTGCTCCTGGGCCGGGTCTCCGCGCTGTGCCGGCGTGTAGATCCACTGCCGTCGACGGCGCCGATCGCGCACTAGCCCGTGGCGGAAGGCCCCGCCGAATCCAAGCCGCAATGCGCGGGGGCTCGCAGCTTGCCCGGCAATGACATCGACCGTGCCTGGATGGCGCGTGCTCTGGAAGTCGCCCGGGCCGGCGCCATGCGCGGGGAGGTGCCCGTTGGCGCCGTCGTCGTGCGCGGCGAGGAGCTTCTCGCCGAGTCCCACAATCGCACGGCGGATGCGTGCGACCCAACGGCCCACGCCGAGTTGGTGGCCATCCGGAAGGCTGCCCGGCGCCTGGGGGACTGGCGCCTCGTCGACTGCACGCTGTACACCACGCTCGAGCCATGTTCTCAATGCGCCGGCGCCATTGTCCTGGCTCGGGTTCCGCGCCTCGTTTTCGGTGCGGCCGACCCCAGGGCCGGCATGGCGGGGAGCCTGGGCAACCTCGTTCAGGACACGCGGCTGAACCATCGCGCGGGGGTGGTCTCCGGGGTGCTCGCCGACGAGTCCGCCGAGCTGCTCCGCACCTTCTTCCGCTCGCGCCGCCGCCTGGCCGCCCGTGGCGAAACCCGGCGTGACACCGGGAGGAGCACGGGCCCGAGTCAACCCTGACGTTACGTCAGGCGGTCATGCTCCCGTCTCCGCGGTCTCGACCTCCGCCACCGGCGTCCCCAACACCCTGAGGCAGACCGCCAGCACCGCCACCCCGGCCAGCAGCGCGATCCAGGTCGGCAGTCCCAGAGCCGTCCCCACGCTGCCAAGAGCGAGGCCCACCCCTCCCACCAGCATCGCGTAGGGAAGCTGGGTTCGCACGTGGTCGACATGGTCGCACGCCGCCGCCGTCGACGACAGTACGGTGGTATCCGAAATAGGGGAGCAGTGGTCGCCCCAGATCGCCCCGGCCAGTACGGCGCTGGTCGAGCCGAGGAGGATCCCGTAGTGGGAGCCGTCGGCAAAGCCCGAACCGCCGGCGAGGGACACCGTCAGCGGGATCACCAGCGGGATCAGGATGGCCATGGTGGTCCAGGATGTCCCGGTCGCGAACGCCATCGCGCCCGCGGTGACGAAGACGGCCGCCGGGAGGAGATTCAGGGGGAGGTTGCCGGTCAGCAGCTCGGCCAGGTAGGCGGCGGTGCCTACGTCCTTGGTGACGGCGCCCAACGACCACGCCAGGGTCAGGATCACCATGGCGATCATCATCGCCTTCACGCCGCCGATCCACGCGTCGACGCACTCGTGGACCGTCAACAGGCGCTGGCCGATCGAGAGGACCGCCGCGACCAGGCACCCGGCCAGAGATCCCCAGAGGAGGGTGTTGAAGGGGTCGGCGGCGCCGAAGATGTCTTTCAGGTCGGCGTCCGGGCCTGCTGCGGCCGAGCCCGACGTGTACAACCCGCCCAGAACCACGAGTACGACGGTGAGCACCGGTATTCCCGCATTCCACCACCGGTGCGGCGCTCCCTCCTTGGCGTCCACAAAGCTCTTGGCCGTGTCGGTCGCGAGCATCGCTCCTTCGCGGTGCAGCCCCTTGCCGGCCGCCGCTCGCGCCTCCGCCCGTGCCATCGGTCCGAAGTCCCGGTTCATGATGGAGGTCATGAAGACGAAGCTGAGCGCCAACAGGGGATAGAAGAGATAGGGGATCGACTCGATGAACACCGTGTAGGGACTGAGCCCCGCCAGGAAGCCGGCGTCGGCGCCCGTGGCCTCGCCGGCGGCCGCGCTCAGACCCCCGCCGATCAGCGACACCTCGTAGCCCACCCAGGTCGAGACGGGGACCAGCGCCGCGACCGGAGCGGCGGTGGAGTCCACGAGGTATGCCAGCTTCTCTCTCGAGACCTTCAGCCTGTCCGTGATCGGCCGCATGGTGTTGCCGACGACCAGCGTATTGGCGTAGTCGTCGAAGAAGATTGCGAGCCCCGCCAGGGCCGTGGCCACCTTGCCGCGGCGCCGGTTCCGGGCCAGCGGCGCCACCGCCCGCACGACCCCCATGGTGCCGCCGTTTCGGCTGATGATCCCCACCATGCCGCCGAGGAGCATGCTGAAGATCACGATCTGGGTGTGGCCCGCGTCCGTGTCGCCGAGCGCCGGAACCACGTACTGATCGACGAGGCGCCATGTGGCCTGTACCGGGTTGTATCCGGCGACCACCAGGGCGCCCAGCCAGATCCCGGCCAGCAGCGCGGTGATGACCTCCTTGAAGATCAACGCCAGGACGATTGCGACGAGGGGCGGCAGGATCGAAAACCAGGCCGGTGCGAAGGGTACGGAGATCTCATGTACGGCGTCGCCGACGCGCACTTCGATGGGCAGCGCCTCGCGCGAGTCGATGGAGATACCCCTGAATTCGCGGACATCACCCGCCCCGACCGGCCCCGACCCCAAAAGGGTGCCGCCGGCGTCGCGAACCTCCACCAGCGACGAGATGTCCTCGGCGCCACTCACCGCAACCGTGAAGGGGACCGAGGCCAGGATGACCCTTGGACCCTCCACCGCGTCCTGGGCACCGGCGGTCAGCGGGGCCGCCAGCAGGAGGAGAGCCCACAGCGGAGAACTACGGAGTGGTTGGCGAGGCATCGATGCTCCATAGGCGGTTTGGAGGTGCGCTTGAGCCGGGGGTCCCCCCGACAGCCACCCCACCATGATGTTGGCCGGGCGCTCCGGGTGCAATTACCTTTCATCCGCCCGGCAGGCTTACGGCCGCTGAAAGATGCGGCCCTGGACAGGAGCGCGAACCAGAACGGTGACTCCCTCAGACGCCACGGTGCTCATGGACGGCACGGATGTCCGCCGTGCCGTCGGCCGCATGGCCCACGAGGTTCTGGAGAAGCTCGGCGGCACGGATCGTCTCGTTCTGATAGGCATTCATCGCAGGGGCGTCGACCTCGCGGCGATGATCGGCGGGGCCATTGCCTCCGCAGAGGGCGAGACGGTTCCCTCCGGCACGCTCGACATCACCCTTTACCGTGACGACCTGATGGCGGTGGGGCCTCGGCCGCTGGTCGGCGAGACCAAGCTTCCGGCGGGGGGTGTGGACGACATGAAAGTCGTCCTGGTCGACGATGTCCTCTACACCGGACGCACTGCGCGAGCGGCCCTGAACGAACTCATGGACTGGGGGAGGCCGGCGCGCATCCTGCTGTGCGTGCTGGTGGACCGGGGGGACAGGGAGCTTCCCATCCAGCCGGACATCGTGGGGCGCGAATTCCCCGTGCTGCCGAACCAGCGCGTCGACGTGCTCGTGCCGGGGCTGGACCAGGATCTCGCGGTGGTGCTGAGCGCCGTGGAGCGCGCGTGATCCGTACCGCGACGGCCCTGGGCAAGGATCTGATCGGGCTCGCATCCCTGTCGCCCGAGCAGATCCGCGTCATCCTCGACACCGCCGAGCCGTTCAAGGAGATCACGGAGCGCCGCGTCAAGAAGGTCCCGGTGCTCAGAGGGAAGACGATCGTCAACCTCTTTTTCGAGGCGTCGACCCGGACGCGCATCTCCTTCGAATTCGCGGAGAAGCGGCTGTCGGCCGATACGGTGAACGTCGGGTCGGTCGGATCGTCGGTCTCAAAGGGAGAGACGCTGGTGGACACCGCGCGGAACCTGGAGGCGATGAGCATCGACATGGTGGTCATGCGCCACTGGTCCGCGGGCGCGGCCTCCTTCCTGGCGGCGCGCATCCCGTCCAACGTGATCAACGCCGGCGACGGAGCCCACGAGCACCCGACCCAGGGATTGCTGGACATCCTGACGCTGCGCGATCACTTCGGGCGGCTGAAGGGGCTGAAGATCTGCATCGTCGGCGACGTGCTGCACTCGCGGGTGGCGCGCTCCAACATCCACGGCCTGGTGAAGCTCGGCGCGAAAGTCGGCGTCTGCGGTCCCCGCACTCTGCTTCCCGCCGGGATCGAGCAGCTCGGCGTACGGGTCTTCGGCCGCGTGGAGGAAGCTGTCGAGTGGGCTGACGCGCTCAACGTTCTGAGGCTCCAGCTGGAGCGGATGCAGGACGGCTTCGTGCCGTCGCTGCGCGAGTACAACCGCGTCTTCGGGGTCACCCGCGAGCGTCTGGCCCTTGCCGGGCGGGAGCTGCTGATCCTTCATCCGGGACCGATGAACCGGGGGGTCGAAATCGACTCGGACGTCGCCGACGGGCCACATTCGGTCATCCTCCAGCAGGTGACCAACGGCGTGGCCGTGCGGATGGCGGTGCTGTATCTGCTGGCCGGCGGCGCGCCGCACCTTGCCGAGGCGGCCCGGGACTGGACGGGGTCGTGACGACGATGCTCATCAGGGGTGGTCGGGTGATCGACCCGGCGGCGGGCATGGACCGGATTGCCGACGTCATGGTGAAGGAGGGGCGCATCGAGGAGATCGGAGCCCGCCTGGACGGGGGCGGCGCTCCCGAGATCGATGCCGGAGGCCTGATCGTGGTTCCCGGCTTCGTGGATCCCCACGCACACCTGTCCGAACCCGGGTGGGAACACCGGGAAACGATCCGCACGGGTGTCCGGGCGGCTGCGGCGGGCGGCTACACCACCGTGTGCGCCATGCCCGACACCGACCCGGTCGTCGACGACCCCGCGTCGGTGGGTTTCGTGGTGGCGGAAGGTCGGCGTGCGAAGGGTGCGCGGGTGGTGCCGGCCGCAGCGGTCTCCGTGGGGCGCAAGGGAGAGCACCTCACCGAATTCGGCGAAGTCGTGGCGGCGGGAGCCGTGGGAGTGACCGACGCGGGCAGGGCGGTGCGGTCCTCCGTGCTGATGCGCCTTGCGCTCGACTATGCCCAGTCATTCGGCATCCCGGTTCTCGCGCACGGCGAGGACGCCGATCTCGCGCACGGCGGCGTCATGCACGAAGGCGTCATGTCCACCCGGCTCGGGTTGCGTGGCAAGCCGGCCATCGCGGAAGAGATCGGCGTCGCCCGGGACCTGTCTCTGGCGGCGGCGACGGGTGGGCGGCTTCACCTTCAGCGTGTTTCGACCGGGGCGGCGGCGGCTCTGATCCGGCGGGCGAAGGCACGGGGCGTGCGCGTCACGGCGGAAGCCACCCCTCACCACCTCATGCTCACGCACGAGCGGCTCGCCGGGTACGGCACCGAATACAAGGTGGATCCGCCGCTGCGCACCCGGCGTGACGTGGAGCAGCTGCGCGCGGCGCTCGCCGACGGCACGATCGACTGCATCGCCACCGACCACGCTCCCCGTCACTACGACGAAAAGGAGCAGGCCTTCGACGATGCGCCCTTCGGCGTCGTGGGATTCGAGACCGCTTTCGCCATCCTGCACAGCCGTCTCGTCCTGGAAGGGGATCTGACCCTCCCCGTGCTTGTCGAGCGCATGACGGCGGGTCCGGCCCGGGCGCTGGGGTTGGCGGCCGGCACACTGGAGCCGGGGGCCGGGGCGGACATCGTCCTGATCGATCCCTCGATGCAGTGGACGATCGATCCGGCCGATTTCCTGTCGAAGGGACGAAGCACACCCTTCGCGGGCCGGAATGTTACAGGGCGCGTCGTCCGGACCCTGGTGGGGGGGCGGACCGCGTGGAGGATCGGCGCCGGGTAGCAGGGGGGTGCGGGCTTACCCTTCGCCGCGGCTACGAGTGGGCTCTGACCAGCCTGTCAAGCCGGGACTTGATGTGGCCGGCCTTGTTCGGGTGGATAACCCGGCGTGTGGCTGCCCGGTCGACGAGAGCAACGGCAACGCGCCTGAGTTCGTCGGCCTGCTCTTCCGAGCCGGCTTCCTGGACCCGGCGGATCGCGGTGCGGATGCGCGACCGGGTTTCACGGTTCCGGCTCCGCGCCTCCCGGCTCAGTACCATCCGCTTCCTGGCGCTCTTGATGTTCGGCATACTGGTTCGACTTCCAAAGTCTCGGTATTCGTCGTGTCCGACCTCCGATGGGCCGGCACGAAAGGTAGAACCAAGGGACCGCGCGATCAACGGCTCGGGGCCCTGGGCCAGGGTTTGCCGGCCCCGTGCGGAGGGCCGCCGGGCTCTCGTGCGCATTTTTCCCCGGACTGCTAGACTTCCCGTATGGAAATCGTACTGATTCTCCCGGTTCTGCTCTTTTCCGTCGTTGTCCACGAGGTGGCCCACGCGTGGCAGGCCCTCCGGGAAGGGGACCCCACCGCACGCGACCTTGGCAGGATCACCTTCAACCCGATCCCTCATCTCGATCCCATGGGGTCGCTCATCGTTCCGCTGTTGTTGCATTTTCTCCCCGGCAACTTCCTGTTCGGCTGGGCAAAACCCGTTCCCGTGAACCCCCGCAACTACCGGGACTACCGTGCCGGAGACATCCGCGTGTCGCTCGCCGGCATCGTATCCAATCTGGGGCTCGTGGTCCTGTGCACCCTGGGGCTATTCGCATTGACGGCCCTGCAGGGGCTGTCGCTTGCGAGTGGCATAATTGGCACAAGCATCGGCACAATGTTGACTTATGGTGTTTTCATAAACCTTATTCTAGCCTATTTCAACCTCATCCCGATCCCACCGCTGGACGGTTCCCACGTGCTGTACCACCTGTTGCCACCAGCGGTTGGCGCCAGGTACCGCGCGATGGGGCGCTACGGCGTCACATTGCTCTTCCTGACCGTTGTCGCATTTCCGGGGGCATTCGGTGTCCTGTTGTCGCCGGTGTTTCTGGCCTTCCAGTGGATTCTGGGAGCCACGCTGGGCTCATGAACGACGGCTTCCTCGTCGTCGAGACCGAGCGTTTCCACGGTCCTCTCGATCTCCTTCTGCACCTCATTCGCACGCAGGACATCGACATCTTCGACATCCCCATTTCCTTGATCACGAGGCAGTTTCTGGCCGCCATTCAGGGGATGGGAGACCCGGGCGTGGACGAGGCGGGCGAGTTTCTGGAGATGGCGGCCGCACTGGTGCGCATCAAGGCCAGGATGCTGCTCCCGAGCCCCTCCGGCGAAGAGGACCACGATCCTCGGGCCGAACTCGTCCGCCGGCTGCTCGAGTACGAGATGATCCACGAGGTCGCTCACCGGCTCCGCAGTGCCGAAAACGATCGGGGCCGCCGCTTTGGCAAGGGCTACACCGAGCCTCGCCGCCGGCCACACCTTGCCGAGGCGCCGCTTCACGTTACCTGGGACGATCTTCTCGCCGCGGCCACGCGAATCGAGCCGCCGACGGAGGGCGAGGCCGAGCACCGGGTGACACGCCGGGCCGTCGCGATGACGGAAAAGGTCGATCTCATCGTCCAGGCCGTGAGGAAGGTGCGGCGAATCGAGTTTGCCAGTCTGGTGGCGCCCTGGCGGGACCGGATCCACGGTGTCATGACGTTGCTCGCCGGGCTCGAACTCGGACGAAGGCGCGTGGTGTCGCTGCGGCAGCGTCAGCATTTTTCCCCGCTCTGGATCTATCCGGGCAGGGGAGCAGGAGGGAGCGGGGACGAGAGCATGTTGTCGGCGGACGAGCCCGAATATTCGTATGCCGGCGCCGGGGAGGAAGCAACGTGAACGACGCCGGGATCGTCGAGGCGATCCTCTTCGCGAGCGACGCGCCGCTGTCGCCGGGCGAGATTGCCCGCGCCGACGAGGCCCTCGACGAGGACAGGGTTGAAGCGGCCCTGGCCGTTCTGACGGCGGAGTACGACGATTCCGGGCGAGCTTTCGAGCTTCGCGAGGTGGCGGACGGGGTGCAACTCATGACCCGGCCCGAATTCGCGCCCTATCTGGAACGCTTCGATACGGTTCCGAAGCAGTCCAGGCTCTCGGGCCCGGCGTTGGAGGCGCTGGCCATCGTGGCGTACCGGCAGCCGATCAGCCGGATCGAGATCGAGTACATCCGTGGAGTCAACTCGACCGGAGTGATCCGGACTCTTCTGGATCGCGAGCTCATCCGCGCGGCCGGACGCGGAGAAGGGGTCGGACGGCCGGTTCTCTACGCAACCACCGAGCGCTTCATGGAACACTTTGGATTCCCGTCGATGGAGCACCTGCCCAGGCCCGAAGAGCTGCCCGTCGTGCTGCGGGAGCGTGCACCTCCGGAGGAACGCGCGAAGGATGACGAAGCTCCGGAAGCCGGGTCTCCGGAAGTGTCGGATGAACCCCTGAGTCCGGACGAGGCGGTCGCGGCCGTGCTTGCCCATGCCGGCTCGGAGGTGGGGAGCGACGGAGAGGGAGGGGGCAGCGAGGAATGAACGCGCGGCGAGGCAGGGCAGCCCCGCGGGAGCCCATGCGGGTACAGAAGTACCTTTCCCAGGCCGGGGCCGCGTCCCGCCGGCAAGCCGAGGTCATGATGCGCGAGGGTCGGATTGCAATCAACGGCAGGCCAGTGACGGAAGTGGGGGTGCGGGTGACGCCCGGGGTCGACACGGTTTCGCTGGACGGCCGGGAGGTGGTCCCTGCGCCGCGGCGGTGGATTGTCTTCCACAAACCGACCGGTGTGCTTTGCACGCGCACGGACCCCCACGGGGGGAACACCATCTACGACCTGCTTCCCGTTTGGGCAAAGGGGCTCCGGTACGTCGGACGCCTCGACCGGGACACCTCCGGTTTGCTGCTTCTGACCAATGAGGGTGACCTGGCCGCTGCTCTGGCCCACCCGCGCGCGCGGATCGAGCGCGAATACCTGGCCCGGGTAGCGGGGCAGGTGACCGCCCGCGGAGTGAAGGCACTGAAGACCGGGATCGAACTCGAAGATGGATTTGCGCGCCCGAAGCGGGTTCGCAGAGTAGCGCTCGACGAAGACGAGTGGGGATTGACGCTCGTGCTCACTGAAGGGCGCAAGCGAGAGGTCAGACGCCTGCTGAAGGCCGTCGGACACCCGGCGCGGTCTCTGGCCCGCGTCCGCTTCGGCCCCTTTCGACTGGGGAATCTGAAGCCGGGGGGTTGGCGGCCCGCGCGTGCCGAAGAGCTCGCCGAGGCAAAGGCACTGGTCGGCCGCGGTCCGCGGCGGCGGAGGGGACCGGGGCGCGTTCGTCCACAACGTACTCCCCGAGGATCGCATGCCTGAATCGACGCTGACGGTGATCGAGCACGCTCTGCTCCGCCACAAACTCTCTCTCCTGCGGGACAGCCGCACCGGACACAAGGAGTTTCGCGGGCTCATGGCGGAAATCGCCCTGCTCATGACCGTCGAGGTCACGCGCGACCTGGCCGGGGAGGAGGTAGCGTTCGAGACCCCGCTCGAGTCGATGCGCGACCTTCGTATCCGGGAAGATCGGCTGGTGATCGTGCCCATTCTGCGCGCGGGCCTGGGCATGGTCGAGGGTGTTACCCGCCTCATTCCCGGAGCACGGGTGGGTCACCTGGGGTTCTACCGCAACGAAGAGACCCTCCAGCCGGTGCGCTACTACGCGAAGCTGCCGCCAGACCTCCAGCGGCGAATCTGCCTCGTTGTCGACCCGATGCTCGGCACCGGGGGGACCGCGACCGCATCGATCGCCGAACTGAAGGCTCGGGGCGCCGGAGATATCCGGCTCATGTGCGTGGTCGCATCTCCCGAGGGTGCCCGGCGGCTGGCCGAGGACCACCCCGACGTACACGTCTACACGGCCGCTCTGGACCGGTGTCTCAACGAGGTCGGCTACATCCTTCCCGGCTTGGGTGACGCGGGTGATCGGCTCTTCGGGACGACGTAGCCCGGACACCCATGGCCTCCGGCACCGGTAATCGGTTAACGTTACCCGGGCCCATAGCTCAGGCGGTTAGAGCAGCGGACTCATAATCCGACGGTCGGGGGTTCAAGTCCCTCTGGGCCCATTCAGCGGGAGAGCTTTGTGCCCCGCAGGCCCTTGACAGTCCAGGGCTCGCGGGCTTGATTTCCCGAAATCCGGTGGTTCCACAACCCTTGTCAAGGTGGCGGCACTTGTTCTTCCGGCGATCGACCAGATGGGACCTGCGCCGGGCGGGCATCTTGTGCATTGCCACGCTCCAGATCGGGTTGTCGGCCGTCTTCAGTCCCGCCGACGCCATCCTGGATATCGAGCGGTTCGGGTCACCGGTTCATGTCGAGTCGCCCCGGAATGCGGACTGCGCCGTCAATCACGGGCACTTTTTCTGCCAGGTGGTTCGGTCGCTCTCGAACGCCGGAGTCTCGGGCGGGATCACGGCTCCCCGGATAGGCGCGCCTCCCCTCCGTCTGTCCGAGCCGGATCGCGCGGCCGACTGCATTCCCACGGCACCGATCCTGGTCGGGTCGGTCATCCCCAGGGCTCCGCCCGCCGCTTGACGCCTCCAGGGGCGCTCCCGCCCCGCTCCCGTTGTTCCTCTCCGGGTCGTCGCCCTGAACTCCGTGTGGCGCGTACCCGTGTATCGGCGTCCTTAAGCGAAACGGCATCTCTTGAAAACCCTGCTTGCGTTCTTCCGCACCGGCATCGTCACGGCGGTCGCCGGGCTCTCCGTGTTGTCGGCGCCCGCGTCTGCGCAGGTGCCGGAGCACGAAGGCGAAATCGAGGGCGTGGTGCGCGACGCGGAGAGCGGCAACCCTCTTGCCGGAGCGTTGGTGTCGGTGGTTGGCACGGGAACGATGGCGGTGACCCACGGTGACGGAACCTTCCACCTGACCGGGATCGCCGCGGGGAGCTACTCCCTGCGGGTCGAACGGCTCGGCTACCGGAGCTCCACCACCGAAGTCGCGGTGGGCGACGAGTCCGCGGTGGTGGTCATCGCAATGATCACGTCGCCGATCGCGCTTCAGGGCATGGTGGTCACGTCGACGCTGAGCGAACGGGGCGCCGCGGAAGCACTGCGCCCGGTGAGCGTCATGGCCGGTGATGAATTGCAGCGCCGAATGGAAGGGACGATCGCGGCGACCCTGGCTTCGATGCCGGGGATGGCCGTCACAAGCATGGGCCCGACGGTCTCGCAACCGGTGGTACGTGGGCTGAGTGGCGACCGGGTGCTCGTGCTGGAAGACGGGACGCGGGTGGGAGATGCCTCCAATTCGGGAACCGATCACACGACGGGGCTCGACCCCGCGTCCGCACGGCGGATAGAGGTGGTGCGGGGTCCGGGAGCGCTGCTCTACGGGGGCAACGCGCTGGGAGGCGTCATCAATGTCATCCGCGACGAGATCCCGTCGGCGGTGCCGCACCATGTGACGGGATCGGCGACCCTGCAGAGCCAGACCGTGACGGGTTCGTTCGGTGGCAGCGCGACGGCGGTGTTCCCGGTGGCGGCGCAGGTGCCGCTGCGCGTGGAAGTGGCCACGCGGACGGGGGGAGATCTGAAGACGCCCGTGGGTACCCTGTTCAACACCGACGGTGAACTGTGGAGCGGCGGAGCGGGGTCGGCCTACGTGGCCGACTGGGGTCATCTGGGGGCGTCCTTTCGAGGGTATCGGAACGACTACGGCATACCCGGCGGCTTCGTCGGGGGGCACGAGGACGGGGTGCGCATCGAGATGCAGCGCGTCGCCTCGAAATTCCGAGCCGTAGTCGAGAAGCCTGCCGGGTTCTTCCGGGATATCCGCGTCGATGCGACCCATACATGGTATGAGCACAGGGAGATCGAGCCGCCTGACATTCTGGGCACTCTCTACGTTCTGCAAGCCGCCAGTGGCGACATTCTTGGCCGGCACGGGAGGTGGGGACCCTTCTCGGCGGGCGCGCTTGGAGCCCGTCTGTCCTGGGAGAATTTCGAGTACGGCGGTGGTCTGTACACACCGGACACGCGTCGTGGCAGAGCTTCGCTGTACTTCATGGAAGAGGTAGATCTCGGCTCCACCCAGATCGAGTGGGGATTGCGGTACGACTGGACGGGCGCCGATCCGCTGCAGGACGAGCGGGATTCGGCCATCGGCGATATCCGGGACCGTGGCTTCCACTCTCTTTCGGGATCGCTGGGCGTACTGTACAGAGCCTTTTCAGGGCTGACGCTCGGCGCCAGCTTCGTCCACGCCTACCGGGCGCCGGACATCAATGAACTCTACTCGGAGGGGCCGCACCTGGCGGCTTACTCCTTCGAAGTCGGAAACCCTTCTCTGGAAGGCGAGATCGGGAGGGGGCTCGACGTCTTCCTCCGCTTCGAGTCGGACCGGCTGAGGGGCGAAGTGACCGGCTTCTACAACGATATCAGGGACTACGTCTACGGGGAGGACACGGGTCGGCTCAGCCGCGTGCTTCTTCCCATCTACCAGTACCGGGGCAACGATGCCCTGTTCAGCGGCTTCGAAGCCACGGTGGACGTGGACGTTGGGCGGGGCCTGGCCCTCGAGGTGGTGGCGTCCTCGGTGAGAGGGAGCCTCAAGGACACCGAACGACCCCTCCCGCTTGTTCCTCCGCTCAAGGGGCACACGGCTCTGAAATGGGAGCGGCCCACGTGGTTTATCCGCACGGAGGCCGAAGTGGCGGCCCGCCAGGATCGGATCGGTGAATTCGAAACGCCGACCGACGGGTACGCCGTGCTCAACCTTTCGGCGGGCGCTCGTCTCACGCTGGGAGGCCGCTTGAACGTCATTACCGTAGGCCTCGACAACGCCACGGACACCGAATACCGCAACCACCTCTCCCGGGTCAAGGAGATCATGCCCGAGGCCGGGAGGGGTCTGAGTATGACATACCGCGTCGTGTTCTAGGGAAATGCCCGGGCACGCGACTCCAATAAACGAACACAGGAGAAAACAAATGAATGGACGGAGCTACAAAAACTCACCGCTTTTCGTTCTCGCCGCCTTCGCACTGCTCCTCGGGGCCTGCACCGAGACGATGACCGAAGTGGACGACGCACACGCCGAGCCCGAGGGAGTGCACCTGGTCATGGGTGGCAACGTGTTCGCTACCTATGACGGAGAGACACAGACGTGGACCGGCGAATTGGAGGGCGAAGTCGGACAGGAGACTCCACATATCACCGTCCGGTTCGTCGACCATGAAGGAGACCCGATCCCCATCGACGACGACCTGTACCTGGATGTCCAGGTGCAGGACGAGTCGATCGCCGAGTTCGGACAGGACACGCCGGGCGAGTTCGGCGGGCACCTGCACGGCGAAATGGCGGGTGAGACGGGGGTCACTTTCAGCCTCATGCACGGTGCGGTCGGTGCGGGACACCCCGACTTCGTCACCCAGCCCGCGCCGGCGCACATTCGTTGACCCTGCCGGTCGTCGGATAGCCGGGCCGCCCGCAGTGACGCCCAAGGGAGAGTCACTGCGGGCGACCGGTCTTCGCACTATTCTTCCCGTGGCGTGCGGGCTCCCCGCACGCAGTGTGCGCCCCATTAAGGAGAAGTGCGTAATGCGTTCCCCGGTTCTTTGTTTCGCCTCGGCCGTGTCCCTCGCGGTGTCCGTCGTGACCGTCGCCGCGCATCCGCCGCCCGGCGTCGCCCAACAGGTCCCGACCAGCGCCCTCGCCGCCATGAAGTACCGTCACATCGGTCCGCTCGGAAACCGCATCACTTCGGTGGCGGGGGTTCCCGGCGACCGATTCACCTACTACGCGGGCGCGGCTTCCGGCGGCCTGTGGAAGACCGAGGACGGAGGGGTGAACTGGCGTCCGGTCTTCGACGACCAGCCGGTGCACTCCGTGGGCGAGGTCGAGGTCGCCCCTTCCGACCCGAACGTCGTCTGGGCGGGGACCGGCGAGCCCTTCATTCGCTCCAACGTGTCGATCGGCAACGGGGTGTGGAAGTCCACCGACGCGGGCGACAGCTGGACGCACATGGGCCTGGAGGGCACGGGTCGCATCAGTCGCATCATCATCCACCCCACGAACCCGGACATCGTCTACGCGGCGGCCATCGGGCACGGCTACGCGCCCCAGCCCGAACGGGGCATCTACCGCACCATGGACGGCGGCGCGACCTGGGAGCATGTGCTTTTCGTGGACGAGGAGACGGGGGCGAGCGACCTCGTCATGGACCCGAACAACCCGCGCATCCTCTTCGCGGGGACGTGGCAGATCGCGATCCGGACCTGGACGCGCACCTCCGGCGGACCCGGCAGCGCCATCCATGTGTCCCGCGACGGCGGCACGACCTGGACGCGGCTGAGCGGCAACGGCCTCCCCACGCGCGAAATCGGCAAGATCGCGCTGTGCATGAGCCGCGCGGACTCGCGCCGCGTCTACGCCCTCATCGAGACCGGCGACGGCGTTCCCTGGGAAGGGGGCGATACCGACGGCGGCGAACTCTGGCGCTCCGACGACGGCGGCCACAACTGGGCGCTGGTCAGCCATGACCGCGATCTGGCCGGGCGCACGGCCTACTACACCCGCTGCGAAGTCAACCCGGACGACCCGGACGAGGCGTACTTCCTGGCGGCGGCCTACAGCACCACTCTCGACGGCGGCGTCACCTCTTCGGCGGCTCCGTTCCTGCAGGGACCGGTGTGGGACCATCACGACATGTGGATCGACCCCCTGGACGGCGATCGCCAGATCGTAAGCGGCGACGGGGGCCTCGCGATCTCGGGCAATCGCGGCCGGACCTGGTTCCGCGCACAGCTGCCCATCGCGCAGATGTATCACGTCACGGTGGACAACGCGGTCCCCTACAACGTCATGGGCAACCGGCAGGACGGCCCCTCCACCCGGGGCCCGAGCAACAGCCGCATGGGGGGCGGGCTCTTCGGGGTCGGAATTCCGCGCGGTCTGTGGCACTCTGTGGGCGGTGGAGAGTCCGGGTTTGCAACTCCTGATCCCACCGATCCGAACATCGTGTGGTCCAGCGCCTCCGGGGTCGGGGCAGGGGGCGGCATCGTATCGCGCTGGGACGCCCGGACACGCCAGTACCGGGAAGTCGAAGTGTGGCCCGAGTCCACCACCGGCCACTCGGCCGATTCGCTCCGCTACCGCTTCCAGTGGACCTTCCCGCTGCTCATCTCGCCGCACGACAACAACACCATCTATGTGACGAGCCAGCACGTCCACCGCACCACCAACCGCGGGCAGAGCTGGGAGGTGATCAGCCCTGACCTCAGTACCAACAACCGCAGCCGCATGGGGATCAGCGGCGGTCTGACGCCGGACAACATCGGGGTGGAGTACTGCTGCGTGATCTACGCCTTCGACGAGTCTCCGCTGGAACCGGGCGTTCTCTGGGCGGGGACAAACGACGGGCTCATGCACGTCAGCCGCGACGGCGGGGCCAGCTGGACGAATGTGACCGGCAACATCCCGAACCTGCCGCCTGACGGGGTGGTGCGGGGGATCGACGCGTCACGCCACACGCCGGGAAAGGCGTACATGGTGATCGAACACCACCAGGTGGGCGACTTCGAGGCACGCGCGTACAGGACCGACGACTACGGCGGGAGCTGGACCGGGATCACCGACGGAATCGACGACGGGGTGCTCAGCTACACCCGTGCGATCCACGAGGATCCGGTCCGTCCCGGCCTCCTGTATCTGGGCACCGAGGCGTCGGTGTACGTCTCCTTCGACGACGGTGACCGCTGGCAGAAGTTCCACACCAACCTGCCGCACGCACCCATGTACGGGCTGGTGGTCCAGGAGCACTTCAACGACCTGGTGGTGGGGACCTACGGGCGCGGCTTCTGGGTCCTCGACGACGTGACGCCGCTGCAGCAGCTCACCCCCGAGGTAGCCGCGGCCGCCGCCCACCTCTTCGCTCCGCGCCCGGCCTACCGCTTCCGTCCCGTCTCCGAGCCCTTCACGATGTTCGACGACCAGTCCGACGGCGAGAACCCGCCGTACGGCGCGTCGATCAGCTACTGGCTGTCCGAGGCGGTCGACGACAGCGTGGCAATCGAGATCGCGAACGCCGCCGGCGAGGTTGTGCGCACCCTGAAGGGCACTGCGAGCGCGGGCGTCAACCGCGTCTGGTGGGACCTGATGAACGACCCGATCGAGCCGGTGCGCCTGCGCACCAGGCCGCTGTTCGCGGACGACATGTCACTGGGCGACGAACGATGGCGCCCCTTGCCGGGTGGCCCCCTCGGCGGATCGGGGCTCGCGACGATCCTGCAACCGCCGGGTGACTACACGGTCACGCTCAAGGCGGGCGGCGTGACCGTCTCGCAGGGCCTGGAGGTGCGCAAGGACCCCCACTCGGAGGGTACGGTCGCGGACATCGAGGTCCAGATGGCCGCGCTGGCCGAGATCCGGACCGACATCGAGGCTGCCGGGGAGCTGATCAACCGGGTGGAGTGGGTGCGGCGGCAACTCCTCGATACGCGCGCTGTGCTGCAGGATCGGGGCGATCAGGCGGAGCTGGTGGCCGCGGCCGATTCCCTGAACCAGCGCCTGATCGAAGCCGAACAGGGTCTCTTCCAGATGCGGGCCACGGGGACGGGGCAGGACGCGATCCGGTATCCGGTGCGGGTGATCGAACGGTTGGGGTACCTGTTCTCGACGGTGTCGACCGGGGACTTCCGCCCCACCGACCAGCAGGGCGAGGTGCATGTCATCCTCAAGGAGCGATTGCTCCGCATCGAGGAAGCGCTGAACGCGGTGCTGGATGCCGACCTCGCCGCCTTCAACCGCCGGATTCAGGCGCTTGGGCTGGGGGTGATCTCGGAGTGAGCCAGCCGGTGAGCGGTGACGGTCCATGAGGATGTTGCCGTATGCCTGCCTCGTGGCCACGGCAGGCTTCGCCGTGATCGCGGCCAATTGCGGGAGCGGTGATCCGACGGGGGCGCATGAGCCTGACCCGCCCGGGGTGGAACCGGCTCCGGCCCTGTATGACGACGTGACCGCGTCCCACCTCCCCGCCGGTGTCCTCGGCGGCTTCAGCATGGATGCGGGTGTCGGCGACTTCGACGGGGACGGGGATCGGGACATCGTTGTCGCGCACGAATTCCGTCCGAACATCCTGCTGCTCAACGACGGGACCGGCCGCTTCAGCGACGCCAGCAGCCGGCTGCCGGCGGCAAGCCGCGATTCCGAGGACGTGGGCGTCGCCGACTTCGACGGCGACGGCGACCTCGATATCGTCGTCGTCACCGAGGACGATCGCACCAACGAACTCTACTTCAACGACGGCACGGGCCGCTTCACCGACGAGGGCAGCCGACTCCCGGTCGAGGGCACGACAAACGGAGTGGTCTTGGCCGACCTGAACGGTGACGGGTTCCCCGACATCCTGCTGGCCAACAACGGTCAGGACGCAGCCCTCATCAACGACGGCGCGGGCAGCTTCGTGGATGAGACCGCGGACCGCCTGCCGCCCTCGCGCGACGTTACCCAGGATCTCGAACTCGGTGACGTGGACGGCGACGGCGATCCGGATCTGATCGTGGCGAACGAGGGCGCCAACGTTCTGTACATCAATGACGGGACGGGGCACTTCGGCGACGACGGCCTGGTGAGAATCCCCCTGCGGGCAGGAGGCGAGGAGACCCGGGAAGCGGATTTCGGCGACGTGGACGGCGACGGGGACCTCGACCTCCTCTTCGCCAACGTCTCCGCCTTCGTGAGCGGAGCGGATCCGCGCAACCGCCTTCTGATCAACGACGGCACGGGCTTCTTCACCGACCAGAGCGAGTCGCGGCTGCCCGCGGCGCGAATCTCTTCCTTCGACGGCGACCTGGTGGACGTGGACGGCGACGGGGATCTGGACGTGGTCACCGCCAACGCCGATGTCGATCTCGGCGTGGGGCGCATCGCCGAGAGCCGGTACCGCGCCTACCTCAACGACGGCAGCGGCGTCTTCACGGAGGCCTCGGAGGAGGTCTTCGGATCGAGCGTCACAGGCACGGGCTTCGACCTGGAGTTCGCCGACTTCGATGGCGATGGCCGGGCGGATTTCTACCTCGCCAGCCGCGGGACAGCGGACCGGCTCCTCCTGCGGCGCTGACGCTTCTCGCGGGCGTGGGCGTCCGGTTGAGCGGCCCATTGCTTCGGACTCCACCCGACCTCTCGCGTCTGGAAGGCAGACCGGGCGGATGCATCGCTCCCTCCTGTTGTCAAAGCTCCCCCTGAAACCGATACTGCTGTGTGGCCATAGGCAGACGCAAAAGGATTGTTCAGTTGCCAGGGACCCGGAGAACACCGGGCGGATCGGAGAGACACCATGAAGGGCTCGACCAGAAGCAGGCGCTCACCCGGGGTCTCAACCTTGCATGCGGGGCGTCCCTCCGCTTCCGGCGGGGACGCAGGCGCCCGCTTCAGGCTGTCAGCGATTCTCGCCCTGTTGATTGCGGTCGGCGCGTGCTATCCGACCACCCCCGACGCCGACGCTTTCTCGATCGATTTCGAGCGGTATCAGCTGTCGAACGGCCTCGATGTGGTCCTTCACGTCGACGACTCCGATCCATTGGCTGCGGTGGCGATGACCTTCCATGTCGGCTCGGCGCGCGAGATCGAGGGGCGCACCGGCTTCGCCCACCTCTTCGAACACCTTTTCTTCCTGGACTCGGAGAACCTGGGCTCCGGAGGACTCGACCGCCTGATGACCCGGATCGGAAGCTCCACGAACGGGTCGACCTCCCGCGACCGCACCAATTACTTCGAGGTCGTGCCCGTCGACGGGCTGGAGAAGGCGCTCTGGGCCGAGGCGGACAAGCTGGGCTTCTTCATCAACACGGTGACCGAATCGGTCGTGGCCAAGGAGAAGCAGGTCGTCAAGAACGAGAAGCGCCAGAGCGTGGACAACCGTCCGTACGGACACACGAGCTACGTGGTCGACAGGGCGCTGTACCCGGAGGGGCACCCCTACCGCTGGCAGGTCATCGGCTCTCTGCAGGACCTCGACGCGGCGACCCTCGCAGACGCCAGGGAGTTCCACTCGCGCTGGTACGGACCGGACAACGCGACGCTGGTGGTGGCCGGCGACATAGACGTGGACCAGACTCGGGCGTGGATCGAGAAGTACTTCGGCGAGATCCCGCGCGGCGACACGCCCGCGTCGGCCGACCCACCGCCGGTGGAGCTGGCCGAGAGCCGACTGCTGATGCACGAGGACAACTTCGCGCGGCTGCCCCGCCTGACCATGGCATGGCCAACGGTGCCGCTCTTCCACCCCGACAGCTACGCCCTGAGCGTCCTCGCTGCGGTCCTCACCGACGGCAGGTCGACGCCGTTGCACCAGGTGCTGGTCGAAGAGGAAAAGCTGGCTCCGGCTGTCTCCGCCTTCAACGGTTCGCAGGAGTTGGCGGGAAGCTTCAGCCTGCAGGTTGGAGCGTTCGCGGGGACGGATCTGGACGATGTGCAGGCTGCGATACTCGAGGGCTTCCGGCGCTTCGAGGAGGAGGGCGTCGACGAGGCCGAATTGCAGCGGGTCAAGGCTGGTACCGAGACGGGCTTCCACCGCGGGCTTGCGAGCACCATCGGCAAGGCGTTCCAGCTGGCTCGCTACGCCATCTTTGCGGACGATCCGGGCTACGTCACGGAGGATCTCGAACGCACGCTGGCGGTGACCTCGGAGGACCTCATGCGGGTCTATCGCACCTACCTGGCCGGTCGGCCGTACGTTGCAGCGAGTTTCGTTCCCAGGGGGGAGGCCGAGCTGGCACTGGCCGGATCGGAGCGCGCGGAAGTCGTGGAGGAGCCGATCGTACAGGGTGCCGAAGGAGAATTCACGGTTGTGCGCGGTGATGAGCGCACCCCTGGCGGGTCGTTCGACCGTTCCGTGGAGCCTCCCTTCGGGCCGCCTCCCAGCCTGCGGGCCCCGGATGTTTGGCGTGACAGGCTCGACAACGGCCTGCGTGTCCTGGGGATCGAGGACAGGGAGACCCCCATCGTCCAGTTCGAACTGCGCTTCCACGGCGGCCTCCTCCTGGAGGAGCCCGAGCGAACGGGGGCAGCCAACCTGCTGGCGGAGACGATGCTGGAGGGAACGGCACGGCGCACGCCGCAAGAACTGGAGCAGGCGATCGACCTTCTCGGCGCATCGTTGAATGTGTCGGCCGGGGCGCGCAACTTCACCATCTCCGGGAGTGTGCTGGCCCGGAACTACGACGCAACCATCGCGCTTGTGGAGGAGGTCCTCCTGGAGCCCCGCTTCGACGCGGACCGTTTCGAGCTCGCGCGGCAGCGTGTGCTGAACGGCATCCGCCGGCAGGGCGCGAACCCGGCTGCGGTCGCGTCCCGGGCCTTCAACCGCCTCCTGTACGGCCGCCACGTCCTCGCCGAGGACCTGTCCGGCACGCTCGACGGCGTCGCGGCGATCACCCTGGACGATCTCGGTGCCTATCACGCCTCCGCGCTCGTCCCCGGCGCGGCGGCCTTCCACGTCGCGGGCGCGGTCACGCCATCCGAAGCGGTGGCCCCGCTCGCGGGACTCGCCGCACGATGGCCGGACCAGCCCGCGCCGTCGCTTCCGCCCGCGCCGCAGTGGGACGAGGATCGCGCGGGGCTCTACTTCATCGACGTCCCCGGCGCGGCCCAGTCGGTCATCAACGTCGGCCGCCTGGCTCTGGCCCGGACCGACGAGGACTTTCACCCGGCCACGGTCATGAACTTCCGCCTCGGCGGCGGCGGCTTCGCGTCGGATCTCACCCAGGTGCTGCGCGAGGGCAAGGGGTACACCTACGGCGTCGGTTCGCGCTTCCAGGGAAGCCACCATCCGGGACCGTTCGCGATCGGCACCTCGGTGCGCTCCAACGTCACGCTGGAGTCCTTGCAGATCATCAAGGAGATGCTCGAAGGGTACGGCCCCGGCTTCGACGAAGCCGACCTGGAGGCCACCCGGGGATTCCTTCTCCGCGCCAACGCCCGCGCCTTCGAAACGCTGGGGGCGAAGCTGGGCGTCATCCGAGACGTCAGCGACTACGACTTCGCGCCGGACTACGTGCTGGAGCAGGAACAGACGGTTCGCGAGATGACGGTCGCCCGGATCCGGGAGCTTGCGGGACGTCACCTGACCGGAGGCGGGATGGTCTGGCTGGTCGTGGGCGACGCGGCGACACAAATGGCGCGGCTGGAGTCCCTCGGACTCGGGCCCGCGGTCTCGCTGGACCGGTCCGGCCGTCCATCCGGCTGACCACGCCGTTCAACAAGACGCTGCCGGACGCTGTCGTTATAGTTGGAGTTTGCCAGTCTCCCGATCCGACCAGCGACGACGAGCCGACATGACCCTATCCTCAGTCCGCGCCTGCGGACCCAACCTCCTTGCCGCAGTGGTGTTCGCGGCATTTTTTTCAGTTCCGCTCTCCCGTGTGGCGGCCCAGGAAGCCCCGGTTGAAGGCAACGGCGGCCCCGCGACCGGGAGCGGAACACCCGGCACGGCGATCGCCACTCCTACCGATGTCCCTCCGATCATCGACGGCATCCCGGACGAGCAGGCATGGCTCGCCGCGGCCCCGCTCACCGACTTCACCCAGCGTGAACCCGCGGACGGCGAACCCGCCTCCGAACCCACCGAACTCCGCATCCTCTTCGACCAGGACGCCGTGTATGTCGCGGTCTGGGCCTACGACTCGCAGCCGGATGCGATCGTCACCGGCGAGTCCATCCGGGACTACGAGGTCACCGACGCCGACGCGGTGATCATGGTCTTCGACACCTACAACGACCAGCAGAACGGCTTCGTCTTCGGCACCACCCCGGCCGGTATCGAGTACGATGGCCAGGTCGCGGCCCAGGGCAGCGGCGGCGGCTTCTTCCTGGGCGGGGGCTTCAACAACCGGCAGCGTTTCCAGGCCGGGGCCGGCGGCGGCTTCAACAAGAACTGGGACGGCAGCTGGACCGTCGCCACTTCCCGCGACGGGGACGGCTGGTACGCCGAGTTTCGCATCCCGTTCAGCACGCTGCGCTACGGATCGGAGACCGACACCTGGGGGTTCAACGTTTCGCGCCGCATACGGCGCCTGAACGAAGAGGACTTCTGGGCCGCCGTGCCGCGCGAGTTCGGCCTCTACCGGCTCGATTTCGCCGGGCAGCTCGCCGGCGTGGTGCCCCCCTTCCGGCGGGCCGCCACCGTGACGCCCTACGTGCTCGGGGCGGCCGAGCGGGACTACACCGACGAGGGCCAGACGTCTTTCGGCCAGCAGGCGGACTTCGGCGGAGAGGCCAAGGTACAGGTCACCCAGGGGATGACCCTCGACATGACGGTCAACACCGACTTTGCACAGGTCGAGGTGGACGACCAGCAGGTCAACCTGACCCGCTTCTCGCTCCTTTTTCCGGAAAAGCGTCCCTTCTTCCTGGAGAACGCGGGCTTCTTCACCGTAGGGGCGGGAGGTGCCGATCTCTTCTTCAGCCGGCGCATCGGCATCTCGGGGGGACAGCCCGTGCCGATCAAGGGCGGAGGCAGGCTGTCCGGGCGGATGGCGGGACTCAACGTGGGTCTCCTCCATATCCGGACGGGCGGAGTGGAGGCAACGGACCCCGAGAACGCGTATTCGGCGGCTCGCATCGCCAAGGAGCTGCCGAACCGCGCCCGCGTGGGCGCGCTCTTCGTGAACAAGGGGAGCAACATCGGCGGAGACTACAACCGCACCTACGCAGTGGACGGCCGCCTGGGGATCGGGGACCAGCTGACGCTGACTTCCTTCGTCGCCCGCACGGACACCCCCGAGCTGGAGGGCGCCGACCAGGCCTGGGACGTGACCGCGGCGTGGAGCAGTCGAAGCTTCCGGGGCAACGTCACGGTCCGTGAAATCGGCGAGAACTTCAATCCGGAAGTGGGCTTCGTGCCCCGCAACGGCCACCGCTACCTTCAGGTGTTCTGGCTCTGGAACTATCGGCCGGAGAGCATCTTTCGGGAGATCCGGCCTCACGTCTCGTACTACACCTACCGCAGCGTCCGCAGGGGCGTCGAGAGCAACTTCAACGAATCGTCGCGCTGGCACGTCGACAGCCACTGGCAGTGGCCGTCGGGGATGGAATTCCACAGCGGGGCCAACTACGTCACGGAAGGCCTCTACGAGTCGTTCGCGATCCCGGGCACCGATGTCGTGGTTCCCACCGGTGTCTACTCGGGGTGGGAGTCGGCGGTCGTGTTCTTCACGGACCAGTCCCGGACCCTGTCGCTCAACACGCGCTGGAACTGGGGCAACTTCCTTTCCGGAAGCAAGCGGACCAGCAACGCCGACCTGACCATCCGTCGGGGCGACCGCTCCAGCGCCACGCTGCGGGTCGTGTACAACGACGTAAGCCTGCCCCAGGGCGACTTCACCACCACCCTGGCCGGGATCAATCTGGGCTATTTCTTCACACCGCGGATCTACCTTCAGTCGCTGGTCCAGTACTCCGACCAGATCGACACCTGGTCCGCCAACGTGCGTTTCGGCTGGCTGAACACCGCCGGCACGGGCCTTTTCATCGTCTACAACGAGGTGCAGGGGCTCGAGAGCCTGACGGGGCCGCTGGGGCGTTCGCTGTACCTGAAGTTCACCCGTCAGGTGAACATGTTCGGGGGATAGTGGTCCGTAGCCCCTCCCCGCACATGACCGGCGTCCACGAGATCCTCCACCGCGTCTTCGGATTCGGGGAGTTTCTGGGCCAGCAGGAAGCCATCATCGAGCACACCGTGGCCGGGGGCGACAGCCTGGTGCTCATGCCGACCGGCGGGGGCAAGTCGCTCTGCTACCAGATTCCCGCCATCGTGCGCAGTGGTGTCGGCGTGGTCGTCTCGCCCCTCATCGCACTCATGAGGGATCAGGTGGAGGCGCTTCGCCAGACGGGGGTGCGGGCGGCATCCCTCAATTCGACCCTGTCCTACCGTGAGGTGTCCGAGGTCGAGGCCGCGGTGGAGAACGGGCTGATCGATCTGCTCTACGTCGCTCCCGAGCGCCTCATGGGTGATCGCACCCAGGAGCTGCTCTCCCGTACCGAGCTGGCCCTCTTCGCCATCGACGAAGCGCACTGCGTGTCCCAGTGGGGGCACGACTTCCGCCCCGAGTACCTGCAGCTTTCCATCCTGCGCGAGCGCTTCCCCGAGGTTCCCCGGATCGCGCTTACCGCAACTGCCGACAAGCCGACACGCCGCGAGATCGTGCAGCGGCTTGGGTTGGCGGACGCGCCGATGTTCGTCAGCGGCTTCGATCGGCCCAACATCCGGTACGCGGTGGTGCCCAAGAACCGAGCCAGGCAACAGCTTCGCCGCTTTCTCGATGAGCACCATCAGGGCGACGCGGGAATCGTATACTGCCTGTCGCGGCGCAGGGTCGACGACACTGCGGAGTGGCTGCGGGGCATCGGGGTGGACGCGCTGCCGTACCACGCGGGCCTCGATGCGTTCACCAGGCGCCGCAATCAGGACCGGTTTCAGCGCGAAGAGGGCGTCGTGATCGTGGCCACCATTGCATTCGGCATGGGGATCGACAAACCCGACGTGCGCTTCGTCGCCCACCTCGATCTGCCCAAGAGCATCGAAGCCTACTACCAGGAGACGGGACGGGCGGGGCGCGACGGGTTGCCGGCCGACGCCTGGATGGTCTACGGACTGCAGGAGGTGGTCGCGCTGCGCCAGATGGTGGAGGGCTCGGACGCGGGCGAGATGCGCAAGCGGCTGGAAATCCGCAAGCTCGACGCCATGCTCGGCTACTGCGAGCTGACCGCGTGCCGGCGGCAGACGCTGCTGAACTATTTCGGCGAGAGCCTGCCCGAGCCGTGCGGCAACTGCGACAACTGCCTGGCCCCGGTGGCGGAGTGGAACGCGACGGAGGCGTCACAGAAGGCTCTCTCGTGCGTCTACCGCACGGGCCAGATGTTCGGGGCAGGGTACCTGATCGACGTGCTCCGGGGCCTGGAGAACGAGCGCATCCAGCGTTTCGGCCACGAGCGGCTTCCGACCCACGGCGTCGGCGCCGATCTGGATCCGTACAGCTGGCGCTCGGTCTTTCGGCAACTGGTGGCCCGCGGCCTGCTCAGCGTCGACCTGGATGGATATGGATCGCTGCGGCTCACCGAAGGCAGCTGGCCCGTGCTGCGCGGCGAAACCGAGGTGCGCATGCGGCGAGACCTGCGGCCCGGGCGTACCGGGGCGAAGAGAAAGCCGAAGGAAGCGGTGCCACCTCCCGATCCCGCCACCTGGGACGAGGCCCTATGGGAAGATCTGCGTACTTGCCGCACCGAGTTGGCCAAGGCCCAGAAGGTGCCGCCCTACGTGATCTTCCACGATTCGACGCTGCGCGCCATGGTGGAGCTGCGCCCGCGCACCCTCGACGAATTCTCCCGCCTCGGCGGGGTGGGGGAGACGAAGCTCCGCCGCTACGGCGAGCACTTCCTGGCGGTCATCACGGCAAAAGAGGAGTGAGCTGCAAGCGTTGTCCCGGTCGGTGAGGCCACGCACCCGGCGCATCGGCCGAGACGGGTTCATCCCTCGGCAACCGCTGACTCCATAGGGGCGGCGCCAGATTGCCGGGTCGCGTGGCACCCGGCAACGCGCTACCCCGATCCCTCCTCCTCCGCGTTCGCAGCGGCGAATGCTTCGGTGAACTCGGCCAGCCCGGCCTCCAGAGCCGCTCCCAGGGCATCCCCCGTCGAAGCCGCCTCGGCCACGCCCACCATGCTCGTCCACCAGGTCACCGCCTCCGACAACGTAATCTGGGTGTCGCGGATCATCTGCGTGGCCTGCTGTACACGGACAGACACCGAGTACGCCACCACCCCCGCGACCCCCCCGCCGCATTCGAGCGAGACCCTGAGCTCGGGGAGCCCCGGGCTCGCAAGCATTTCGCGTTCGGTGAGAAGGGGAACCTCCGCCGCCTCGAGCACGGCCGCGGCGTCCATGCGGACCGCTTCCGCCGAGACTCCGGCGCCCTCGCACCCCAGGTTGGCTTCCGCACGAACGTACACCCCGGCGAGGCCCTCCAGGGTGTAACGGTTCCACTCCGTGTCCTGGGCGGAAGCGGGCAACGCGACCAGCAGCGCCGCGGCTGTGACCGACGCCCCCAGAGCTGCCATCGAGCGGCGTGCCCCATGCTGTTCCATCGATGTGCGGCGTGCCATCAACGGCTGCCCCCACAGGACCGGCACTGGTGGCTGTTGTGCGATCCGAGCTTCTCCAGCAAGGCTACCGTGGCCGGGTGTGGCTGGGCCCGCTGTTCTGGGCTGTTTGCCAGGTCCGCGGTAGTCTGGCCTCGTCGGCTGATCGCCCCGATCTCGGCACCCCGGTTGATCAGGAAAAGAATCGTCTCGTTGTCGCCCCGGGCCGCGGCGTGGTGGATCGCGTTGAATCCGTCCTTGTCGCGGAGGTTGGGGTCGACCCCGAGTTCGTCCACCAGATAGCGGATCGCGGGCAGCCATCCGTCCGGGACGCTCCGGTGCTGCTGGGCGACCCGCGACGTGCCGAAGCCGACGCCCGCCGCCGCGTGCAGGGCGTGAATCGCCGGGCCTCCAACGGGAACGGGAGGCAGGCCGGAAGGATCGGCAGGTTCCTCATCCGGCTGCGTGTCCGGGAAGTTGGGGTCGAAGAAGCGCCGCCGGTCCGGCAGCTTTGTCGTCCAGATGTTCGGATCGGCCCCGTACTCGACCAGCAGGCGCATCGCGGTCACGTCGACGGCGTAGGCCGCCCGCCAGAAGGGGGTGGCGCCGGTGAAATCAACACCCATGCGGCCCGCGTTGTACGCCGCGTACCAGATGTGCGTGGTGGTCTGCTGGTTCGGATCGGCACCTGCGTCGAGCAGTAGGCGCATCAACTCCAGGTAGCTCGTCTCCTGCTGGCGAAATGCCTGCGGTTGCGGATACCAGGTGCGGAGCGACCACTCGATGTTCAGCGTCGCGAAAAGCGGACCTGCTCCGTCGTCGCTGAGCTGATTCGGGTCGGCGCCGCGCTCCAGAAGGTCCCGGGCCAGGTCGTAGTTGCCGTTGATGATCGCAACGAGCATCGGCGAGGTTTCGTCCCCGGCCGTCGGCTGGTTGATGTCCGCGCCGCCGTCAAGCAGCAGTGAGGCCGTGGACCGGTGCCCCTCGCGAACGGCGTAGTGGAGCGCCGAAAAGCCTCCCTGCTTCCCGATCTGCTGGGCCGAACTGAGCGCCCTGACCGGAGGCTCCGGGTCGGGCTTGGCTGCCGGATCGGCCGGCGTCGCGCCCGCGGGGGCCGGTTGGGCCGGGGTGCGGGGCTGTCCGGGAGCAGGTTGGCTTCCCTGGGTAGGCGCTTCGGGCTCTTCCTCCTCCTCCTCGGGCTCCTCTGCGGCGGCACGGACTCGCGCACGCTGCCGCTGTTCGGCCCGGAGGCTCTGGTCCAGCGCCTCGTAGTCCTTTGTGTCCGTAACCAGACCCGGCTCGGCGCCGGCGTCCAACAGGGCCTGGAGGGCCGCGTCGGCACCACGCACCGCAGCGAACATCAGGGGAGTGCGGCGGGAGAAGCCGTCCCGCGCGTTGACGTCGGCATCGTGCTTGACGAGCGTCGTCACGACCCCGGGCGCGTCGGCGTCCGCTGCGAAGTGCATGGCCGTGACTCCGGTCGTCGTGAACACGTCGGGATCGGCTCCCGCCTCCAGCAGCGCGCCCGCAACCTCGGGGTGGCCCGCGCGGCTTGCCAGGTGCAGAGGCGTGTACCCGCCAAGCCGGGTGGTGGCCCGGACGGTCGCGCCCGCATAGAGCAGGGTGCGGGCGATCTCGATGTCGTTGTTGCTGGCGGCCCAGTGAAGCGCCGTCATGCCGTCGCTCTGCGCAGTGTTCGCGTCCTCGCCCTGGCGAAGCAGCGTCCGTACCGCCTCGAGGTCGCTGCGCTCGGCGGCATCGGCCACGGGAGCATCGGCATTGGCAACGGCCAGGTCGGCGCGGGCCGCCCCGAGCGAGGCGCCCGCCAACACCAGCGCGATCGCGAACGCCGCGGATGATCTGTCCAGCCTTCGGCCTGCTTTCATGTCGCCCCCGTACTAGATCGCGAAGTGGCCCGTGCTGTTTCCGAACGCCTCGATGTCGTCCGCGCCCAGCTTGTGGAGCAGGCTCAGCATGACGTTCGCCATGGGTGTGCCGGGGCGCGCGCGGATGTGCTGCTCCCCCTCCAGGATTCCGCCAGCGCCTCCCGCAAGGAACAGCGGACAGCGCGCGTGGTTGTGCAGGTTGCTGTCCGCCATCGCCGAGCCGTACATGAGCATCGTCTTGTCGAGAAGGGTGCCATCGCCCTCGTTCACCTGCTGCAGCTGCTCGAGGAAGTAGGGAACCATCGACACGTGGTACTCGTTGATCCTGGCGAACTGCTTGACTCTGTCCTCCCGGCCTCCGTGGTGAGAGGAGGCGTGGAAAGGCGTGTCCACACCCGACTCCGGGTAGACCCGCGGCGACGCGTCGCGTCCCAGCTTCAGCGAGAACACGCGGGTGGTGTCCGAGCGGAACGCGAGCACCTGCAGGTCGAACATCAGCTTGACGTGCTCCTCGAACGAGTCGGGGACGCCGATGGGCGCTTCCGGAATCTGGCGCTCTTCGCCGCTCGTGTTCTGGGCCTCGATCCTCTGAATGCGCTGCTCGAGTTCGCGGATATTGTGGGCGTACTGGTCGAGCCGGTGAACGTCCACCGGATCAAGCTGGCGCCGGACGGCCGACATCTCGCCCATGACCCAGTCCAGAATGCTCCGGTCGGTGGTCAGCCGCTCGGCACGCTGTTCGGGCGTGCCCCCGGCGCCGAAGAGCTGCTCGAAGACGGCTCTCGGATCGCGGATCATGGGAAGTGGCTGACTGGGCGATGACCAACTGATCGTGTCGGTGTAGACACAGGCGTACCCGTAAGCGCAGCCCCCGGCCTGGTCGACATTTTCGATCGACAGCTGCAGCGAGGGGATCGGCGTGTCCTGGCCGAAGCGCTGCACGTAAAGCTGGTCGAAGGAGGTTCCGACCTGAACATCCGAGCCCTCGGTCTGCTTCGGGTGGGCCTGGGTGAGGAACACCGCGCTGGTACGGAAGTGGTCGCCGCCGATCTCGCTGGGAGCATAGGCGTCGGCCATCCGGGCGTCGGTGTCGCTGACGATGGTCAGGTACTTCCGGAAGGGTTCGAGCGGCTTGAGACTGCTGGGCGACAAGTCGAAGTCGCGGCCGGTCTCGGCCGGGGACCAGAGGTTCTGGCTGGCACCCCAGTCGTTGCATCCCGCGGCACCATGCACCTGCTCGATACAGACGAGGCGGGTGCGGTCGGCGGCTTTCCCGGCTTCTGTCGACGCCCACAAACGGCCGGCGGGGATCATCGCGTCCAGAAGGGGCAGGCCGATCGCCGCGCCGGCTCCCTTGAGCATCGTGCGCCGCGAAATGTGTTTGCCGCTGAGGTATTGCATCGGTCGGACCTCGCTCTTTGGTTGCTTGGTTTCAGTCGCGTTTCGGTAGTGGTGGGTCCGCGGCCGGATCGTCGTCGGCGACGGCGCCCGCCAGGGCGGTGCGGAAGGGTGGGCTGCCGATGACACCGAGCACGAAGGCGGACATGCTGTAGTCGTCTGCGGCCGCGCCGCGCGTGATGTCCCTGATCGTTGGCATATCGTAGTATTCGACCCTGCGGCCGAGCGCGTAGGCCATCAGGTTTTCCGCAAAGGTGAGCAGAACCACCTCCGGCATATCGAGCAGCGCCGACCTGAGATCGGCGGGGCTGGCGAGTTCCCGGCCGTTGTACATGACGCCGACCGGGTCGACCGGGTTGCCCCCGTCGCGGATCCGCCACGCCCCCGTCACGTCGAAATTCTCCAGTGCCAGTCCCAGCGGGTCGATCACGTTGTGACAGGAACTGCACGCCGGGTTCGCCCGGTGTTCCTCCATCCGTTCCCGGACGGTCAGGAAGCGTCCCTCTTCGGCCGCGGCGGTTTCCTCGAAGGCGGGAATGTCAGGCGGAGGCGGGGGTGGCGGCGCTCCGAGCAGCACCTCGAGCACCCACTTGCCCCGCAGCACCGGGGAGGTGCGGTCAGGGTGGGAGGTCAGCGTGAGGACGCTTCCGTGCCCCAGCAGCCCGCGCCGATGGCCGGTGGGATAGTCGACCCTTTTGAACTCGGGTCCCGTGACTCCCGTGATTCCGTAGTGTCGTGCAAGGCGCTCGTTGACGAAGGTGTAGTCGGCGGTCAGCAGATCCAGGACCGAGCGGTCTTCCTGCACCAGGTTGGTGAAGAAGAGCTCCGTCTCCCGGTGCATCGCGTCGGCCAGGGTCTGGTCGAAGTAGGGGTAGGTCAACGCGTCCGGGTGGATCTTCTCGAGGTCCTGAAGGCGAAGCCACTGGGCCCCGAACCGTGTCGCCAGCGCTTCCGCGCGCGGGTCCGCCAGCATTCTGCGCGCCTGCCGCTCCAGTTCGTCCGGGGCGGACAGGGAACCCGAGCGCGCAACCTCCAGCAGTTCATCGTCGGGCGGCGCCCCCCAGAGAAAGAAGGACAACCGGGACGCGAGGTCTACGTCGGCGATGCGGTAGACACCGCCGGGTTCGAGATCCGATGGCAGCCGCTCGAGCCGGAAAATGAAATGGGGGCTCGCAAGGATCGCCTGCAGGGCCGTCCGGATGCCCTTCTCGAAGCCGCCGTCCGCCGCGCCCTGCTCGTAGAAGGGAAGGAGACCCTCGATGTCCCGGTCGAGGGCGGGTCGCCGGTATGCCCTGGTGGCCAACCTCTCGATGATCCGGCGTGCGCAGGGCAGGGCCTCTTCGGGAACGGTGGGACGGCAGGTGAAGACAGTTCGCCGCGCCGGGGTGTCCGAGACCCCGGTGACGTCGAATGGGCCGAGGACGGTGAGCCGCTGAAGGTGCTGCTGGGTCGTGACACCGAGGCCGATGCCGATCTGCCCGTCTGCGAGAGTGTGGTCGATGGGACGAATGAGATCGTCCACGACGCCTTCGAACTGGCGGACGAACGCGACCGAAACACGCTTCTGTCCGGCCGTAACGTAGATGGAGTCGGTGCGGATGTTGAGTCCCGTGGGCTCGGATTCCGACATCCATCGATCGATGGTCAGCAGCGCCACACGTGCCCCGTCGATCGAGACCTCGATCTGCTCGGTGCCGAACGTGCGGCCGAAGACCTCTCCTTCGACGGCGGCGTAGGGCATGATGTGGAAGACGTATTTGCCGTCGGCGGGGAAGTTATGGGCGACCGACAGCCCTCCCCGGGTCCCGATCGGTGCCCCTTCCACCAGATCCTTCTGGGAAGCGACCCTCGGGATCCGGTAGATCGTCGACGAGACCTCGGCCTCGGGGTCGCCGAGGGCAAGCCTGCTGATCTGCCCGGCGGCACGCAGATATCCTTCCATCACGGTTGCCGACGGCATCTGCACATCCGCGATGTTGTCGAAGTTGGCGCTCTTGGTGTCAAGGGGGAGAAACGTCCCCACGTCGATTTGGAGTCCCAGGAGATCCTCGACTGCCTGTGAATATTCGGCCCGGTTGAGGCGCTGGAAGGTCCGTTTGCCCGGGTTCGGACTTGTGGCCGCGATCCCGTCCATGGCCGTTTCAAGTTCGGTGGCCATCGACCCGAGGACCTCTGCATCGGGACGGCGCGCGCCCATCGGCGGCATCATGCCGGCCCGCAACTTGCGGATCATCTTCTCGATGGTGGGACGATGGTTGATCGCGTCGGCGATGTCGAAGCCTTCGAGCACCAGGTCGCCGCGGCGCGAGCGCGCATTGTGACATCGCGTGCAAAACTGCTCGACGACCTCGTTGGCTCCCGAGACAACGGGCGCTGCATCACGCGGTCCGTCCGCCGCCTCGCCGGAAGAGATGCGAGGGGACTGAACGGCAGTGCCGGCCAGGCCAAGGCCGATCGCTCCCGCTGTGAGCAGGACGGCAGTGTATTTAGTCATGCATCCAAAATATAGAGGAGTGGCCCGTCTACGCCAGTCAGGGACGGCCCGTGGTCGCCCGTCGAAGGCCGTGGGGCGCTCGTTGCTTGTGCGCTCAGCCGGGTGGCGGCACTATATTCCTACGGAATGTCGTACGCAATCGAGAGTGAGTCCGATGCCTGACGCCCTTTTGGGGAGATGCGGATCGTGATTGTCCGCCCGGGGATGAAACGGAGGGTCTGCATGCCCTGCGCCGCCGCTCTTCTCGTGCTGGCCGGCCCGTTTCTCGGTGCCCACGGAGCCGTGGGGGGGCAGGAAGACAGGCGCGTCCGCATTACCGCCCGAATACAGGACCTGGACACGAACACGAACCTGCTGGGGGCGGTCATCGAACTGTCGGGAGTGCCCAGCCGCCACGTGACGGGGGTCGATGGAAGGGTGACCTTCGACGCGGCCGTCGGCGACTACACGCTCACCGTGCGCAGAGGTGGCTATTCCACCATCCGCGGAGACTTCAGCGTCATTCGACCGGGTCACTTCACCTTGAAGATGAGCAGAGCGGAGATCGATGATCCGACCGCTCCATCCCGCCTGTTGGTGCGGGTCGTGGATTCGCAGGGTGGCATCCCGGTCGAGGGGGCCACCGTGTCGCTCCGCGACGGCAGGAGGAGCGTGACCGACAGCGAGGGACGCGCCGAATTCCGCGACCTCAGGTTGCAGCTGACCCAGGTTGCCGTGGAGATGATCGGTTATGCCGACCGGAATGAGCCGGTTTCGCTGCACCCCGACCGGACGACAGCCGTCGAGGTCGCGTTGACGGTGGAAGCCGTGCCGCTGCGCCCTCTCAAGGTGGAAGTCCGGTCCCGGTTCCTCGAGAGTCACGGGGTGTACCGCCGGATGGACCAGGGCGTCGTGATGCGCCTGCTGACCCGCGAGACGATCCAGGAACGCGGCTCCATACGGATTTCGGACGCCTTCGCGCACGTCCCGGGAATCCGGATCTCTCGCGAGTCGACGTCCCGATCCGTGCTCGTCGCGCCCCGGAACTGTGCGCTTGCCGTGTATGTGGACGGGATACCGATGGGCGTGGACATCGAGGGCTCGGTCGACATCGATCAGATCCCGCCCGACTGGGTCGAGTTGGCGGAAGTGTACTGGGGCCCGCGAACGCCGGTGGAGTACCAGGGGATTCATCGGGATGGCTGCGGGGCAGTGCTCATCTGGACGAGACAGAAGAGCCGGGCGGGATCGGCGTCGGATGCCGGTTGACCTTGCGGGGACCATTCAGGTCGCCTGGACAACAATTGCCAAGAAAAAAGGAGCACTTTGTGAGCGGACTCGGGATCGGCAACGCAGCGCCGGATTTTTCCCTGATCGAGGCCTTCGGTGAAGAGCCCGTCACCTTGTTGGGACATCGGGGTGAGCCTGTCGTGGTGCTGTTCGTGCCGCTGGCGTTCAGTGGGGTCTGTACGAAGGAACTGTGCCACGTCGGTGAGAATTGGGATGTGTGGGGGTCGCTGGGTGCGCGCGTCTACGGAATCAGCATCGATTCCCCCTTCGTGAACCGGAAGTGGCGCGAGGACATGGGTGTGCCTTTCCCCATCCTGTCCGACTTCAACAAGCGAGCGGCGTCCGCCTACGGGGTTCTGGAAGAGGACTTCTTCGGTCTTCACGGGGTCGCCAAGCGCTCGGCTTTCGTGGTCGACCGGGAGGGGCGGATCGGCTACGCCTGGGTGAGTGACGATCCGGGTACTCTCCCACCCTTTGACGACATCGTCGATGCGGTCCGCAGCGTGAGCTGACCGCCGTGGCCGTCATGCACCCTCCGTTCGCTCCGGGCGATTCGCTCCTCCGCCGTCTGCTTTCGGTGGTGACGCTGGCGTTTCTGATCGGAGGCGCCGGAACCGGAGCCGCCGCTCAGCAGGGGTCGCTCGCGCCCGTCACCTTTCAGGGCCAGGTCATCGACACCTACTGGGGAGAGCCGGTCGAGGGCGCCGTCGTACGTCTGGAAGGGACGCGGCGCCCCGACGGATCGCTGATCCAGGGTGCAACGGACGAGTCGGGGCGCTTCAGCATCGCGGAAGTGCCGCCCGGGCCGAGCCAGGTTTTGGTGTCGAGGATCGGATACGCGGACCTGATCCAGGTGCTCGACATCAGGGAAGGTCAGTTCGTCGAGGTGGCGGTGATCCCGAAGCCGGTGGTGCTGGAGGGGATCGAAGTGTACGTGGACCGCCTGGTGACACGCCTCCGAGAACTCCCGTACCTGACCAACACCTACAGCGAAGTCGAGCTCAAGTTCGCGCCCGACCTGAGCGTGGCCCAATACCTGGACAGCCAGCCGGGATTCGAATTCGTTCCCTGTTTCGAAGACAATTCGGCGACGGGAATCTTCGCCCAGCGACGCGATTGCATGCGCGGCCGGGGAGCGACGCCCCAACGTCCGAGGATCTTCATCGACGACGCTCCCGCCTTTGGCGGCGTACCGGAGCTTGCCAGCCTGCCCACCACCGCGGTCTACAGGGTGGAAGTGATCCGCGGGTGCGGCCAGATCAGGATCTACACCAACACGTACGTCGAGGGGACCGTAACCCGGCCGCGGCCTCTGATCCCCATCGTCTGCTGACCCGGAGCCGTGGGGCGCCATGACGTGGTGGCTCAGGGAGTCTCTTGATCCGGTTTCTTCCTCAGCCGCTTCAGTTGCGACCGCTTCGCCTTTCGTTCCCGGCGCTTTCTCTTCTCCCTGGCCGGCACGCGCGTGCGGATGCGCGGCTGCCGTACGCGACTTCGGTCAGCGAGCTTCCGTTCCAGCCTCTGGAGGGCGTCCTCCCGGTTGCGGTGTTGGGAACGGTGCTTCCGCGATGTCACCACGATGCCCGTCGGCAGGTGGGTGAGCCGAACCCCCGACTCCACCTTGTTCTGGTGCTGTCCGCCCTTGCCGCCCGCACGGAAGGTGTCGACACGGCATTCGGCCAGAAGGCCTCCCCCTGAGCGCGAGGTCCGGGGCGCTTCCTCGACGGGCGAAGGAGCGTCGGCCCCTTTGCGAGACGGCTGCTTGCTCATAGACTCATAGATATTACGAGGCATCTTCTCGAACGTAACGCGATGGTCTTCGACCAACTGGATCAAAACCCGGGTCTGCGGTTCCTCTTCACGCTTGCGGTAGGGGTTATCCTGATCCAGGGCCTGCAGTTTGCCCAGCCCGTGCTGCTGCCGATCGCCGTGGCCGCCTTCTTGGCGGTAATCTGCATGCCCATCGTCTTCTGGCTGGAGAGCAAGAGGGTTCCGGTCATGGGGGCCATCGTCGTGACCGTGCTCGCCGTGGCCAGCGTCTTCGCCCTGCTTATCGTGGTGGCCAGTCTCCAACTCCCCGAACTGCAGTCACGTGTCGCAACGCAAATCGAGGCGTTGCAAGGGCCGCTCGATGGCTGGTTGAGCCAGATTGAATCACGCATTCCGCTGGTTCAGGAGGGAGAACTCTCGGACAACTTTCGGGAGCTGCTCAGCCTCTCCAACCTCGCGCTACTTGCCACCGGGGCGACGACCTGGGCCCTTTCCTTCCTGTCGAGCACCTTCCTGGTCTTCCTGATCCTGGCTTTCAGTCTGAGCGAAGCGGCCGTGCTCCCGCGCAAGCTTCGGGCAATCGCGGGCGACGGCATCGCCTCGGACCAGCGCATGGGGAAGATCGTTGAAGAAGTGCAGGGCTATCTGGTGATCAAGACGCTGGTAAGCCTGGCGACGGGGGTGCTTCTGGGGTTGTGGACGTGGGCCCTGGGGCTGGACTTGCCGATCCTCCTGGGGTTGATCGCCTTTCTGCTCAACTACGTGCCTACGATCGGGTCCGTCATCGCCTCGGTGCCCGCCCTCGTGCTCGCGCTGGTCCAGGTCGACCCCGATACGGCGACGTTCGTGGGGATCGATGTCCAGCATGCGGCGATCGTCGGGGTCGGATACCTGGCCGTGAACATCATCTTCGGGAACTGGCTGGAGCCCACCCTGATGGGGCGCCGCCTCGGCATTTCGACCGTGATCGTGGTCCTTTCCCTCGTGTTCTGGGGCTGGCTGTGGGGACCGATGGGGGCGCTTCTTTCGGTTCCGCTTACCATGGTGGTGAAGATCATGCTGGAAAACACGAAGGACCTGAAGTGGGTGGCCGTGCTCCTCGACAAGAATGTTTCCGACGAGGCGGCTGCAAGTGCGGGAGCGACGCCATGAGAATAGCCGGACTCGAACAGTTCGCCGGCAGTGCCAGGATCTGGATCTTCAGCGCGGAACGCGAATTGGACCGTGCCGAAGAGGACGATCTTCTCGGCTCGGTCGACAACTTCCTCGACGGGTGGACCGCTCACGGGGTGCCTCTTCGGGCAGCCCGTTCGTGGCGCTACAAGCGCTTTCTCATCGTAGGCGTAGACCTGGAGGCCGCACCTCCCTCGGGTTGCTCGATCGACGCGCTCGTCAAGGTGCTGGGAGCGCTGGAGGGGCGGCTGGGGGTCCGCTTCCTGGGCAATGAGGCCGTGTGGTACAGGGACGAGGCCGGATTCATCCGGAAGGCGTCGCGTCCACGGTTCCGCGCGCTCGCCCGAATGGGCAGGGTCACGCCCGGTTCGGTCGTCTTCGACAACTCGATCACGGTGCTGTCGGAGCTGCGCGCGGGTCGCTGGGAGGGTCCCGCGCGGGAAAGGTGGCATGCCGCACTCTTTCCGGCCTAGCCGCACGGCAAACGAGGCCGGCGGGCTTCCCCGCCGGCCTCGTCGTGATTGGCGCGAACCTCGTGGCTCGGAGTCTTCGTGTCTAGGACATCGCTCCGACGCGGGTCACATTCTCCGCAGCCGGTCCCTTTGGACCGCTAACCATGTCGAACTCGACCTGGTCGCCTTCAGTAAGGCTCCGGAAGCCGTCGCCCGAGATCGCCGAATAGTGGACAAAACAGTCCCTCTCGCCGGCCTCCGGGCTGATGAATCCGAATCCCTTCGCGTCATTGAACCACTTTACGGTTCCCGTGGTCCGCATCCTCTACTCCTGGTGAACTGTACGTACCGCCGACCCCGTCAGTTGCGTGGCCGTCCGACGATGCGAGGACACAAGTCCGTTGCCGCAACGCCGATCACATATTGATGACCCTATGTGCCCGCACAGATCCAGTCAAGGACACCCGGCAATCGCAACGCGCGTATGTCGGTGGGTGTCCCGGTATTGGCACAAGCGGAGCCAACCCTGACATAAACGAATCCGCAAGAGTACCAACAGCGAATGAACAGGTGACATGGATAGAACAGGAAGACACCGCCGGCCTGGAAGCCGGCGCAAGGGCAACGAGTCCACCGGAGTGTTCCGGCTCCCGGCTCTGACAGTTCTGGCCGCCGGGCTCGTCTGGGCCCCCGGGGCCGAGGGACAGGAGAGGGTGCCCGGTGAAGGACGCGCCCTCTTGACGACCGTCGTCAGGACCGCGCTGGAGCGCAACCGGGATGTGTTGGACGCCGAGTTTCAGCTGGCCGTCGCGAGAGAGCAGGTGTCCGAGGCCTGGAGCAACGTGTATCCGAGTGTGGATCTCTCGAGCTCCTTCACGCGGAACGTGGCTCCCCAGGTGAGTTTTCTGCCGGCACAGATCTTCGATCCCACAGCGGCCGAAGGCGAGTTCATCCCGGTGCAATTCGGGGCCGACAACATCTGGAGCCTCTCCGTGAATGCAGAACAGACGCTCGTCGACCCCAGAGCATTTGTCGGCCTGGGAGCGGCGGCCCGGTTTCAGAACCTGCAGCGTGAGGCGCTTCGCGGGCGCACGCAGCAGGTTGTCACCCGTGTCCGGTTGGGGTTCTACGATCTCCTTCTGGCCCAGGAGGAGGTGCGGCTGACCGAAAACTCGCTGCGGCGGGTTCGCCAGTCGCTGAAAGAAACCAGGGCCATGCACGAAGCGGGGCTGGCTGCAGCCTACGATGTGCTTCGGCTGGAAGTGGAAGTTGCCAACCTGGAGCCCAACCTCGGGCGGGCGGTGAACCGCAGGGCAGCTGCGCGGCGCACACTGGCGATCGAACTCGGGACGGATCCGGAAGCGGGGCTGGAGGTCGCGGGCTCGCTCGCACAGATCGACCTCGTCGACATCGATGCCAACTCCTCGGCCAACCGTGACATCCTGTCCTTCACCGGTGTGCCGGTCGAGGAGGGAGCCGACGTCGCAAGCGCTGTCAGACGCGGAGCGGCGCAGCGCTCGGACATCAGGCAATTGGAGATGACCGAGCAGCTTCGCAAGACCGAGCTGCGTCTGGAACAGGTGGAGTACCTGCCCAAGGTTCTCGCCTTCGGGACGTACGGACTGGCGGCGCAGCAGAACGGCCCACCCGACTTCTTCGGCACCAAGGCGCAGCGAGGTTCGTCGAAGCAGGTCGGACTCAGGGTCACCTTCCCCCTGTTCTCCGGATTCGGCCGCGACGCCCGCATCGACCAGAGGCACGCCGCGTTGCGACAGGCCGAGGTGCAGACCAGGTTCGCCGCCGACCAGGCGGAGGTGCAGCTCCGCAACTTCATGGATGAAGCGAGAGAAGCGCGGGCACGCGCCGGTGGACAGCTGCTGGCGGTGTCACAGGCGCAACGCGGGTATGAGATCGCGAGCGCCCAGTACCGGGAGGGGCTGGGGAGCCAGCTGGAGCTTACGGACGCCGAGGTCGCACTGAGGCAGAGCGAGTTCAACTACGCGCAGGCGGTGTACGACTACCTTGCAACCAGGGCTCGTCTCGACGAGGCAGCCGGGCAGGTGCCGCTCGTGGACATGGACATGCAAGGGGAAGATGGGGGTCGCGTACGATGATGGCCGACAATGCAGCGATACGGAGACGAGGCCGCGGGTCAGGTGCGTGCGGATTGCTCGCCGCTACCGGAGTCTTGATTGCCGTAGCAGCATGCGGGGGTGCGCAAGGTGAGGGCTCGGCACAGGATCAGGCCGAGAATGCCAGCTATGCGCGGGTCGTCAATGTGGAAGTCGAGGCGGTCGAACCGAGGGGGTTCAACCGGATCATCCGCGTGACCGGCGTTGCCCGGGCAATGCGAGACGTGGTGGTCTCCGCCCAGGAACAGGGGGTCGTCCGCCGGATCGTACGGGACAAGGGACAGCCGATCAGGATGGGGCAGGCCATCCTTAGGCTCGACGACGCGATTCTGCAAGCACAGGTGCGGACGGCCGCCGCGCAGGCCGAGCTGGCCGACGAGTTGTGGGAGCGCAGGAAGAAGCTGTACGAGGAGGATGGCATCGGTTCCGAGGTCAGCTACCTCGAAGCGAAGTACGTGGCGGAACAGAACCGCGGCAGCCTCGCCGCCCTGCAGGAACGACTTGCCCGCACCACCATCACGGCGCCGATCAGCGGGACTCTGGACGCCCGCATCGTGGAATTGGGCTCCATGGTGTCGCCCGGGACCCCGGTCGCCAGGATTGTCCAGACGGATTCCGTCAAGATCCTGGCGGGCGTCCCGGAACGGTACGCGCTCGACCTCTCGGTCGGAGCATCGGTGTCCGTTGTGTTCGACGTTGTGGCAGACGAGATCCTCGGAGCCTCGATTACCTACGTGGGAGCCGCGGTCGATCCCGACAGCCGGACCTTTCCGGTCGAGCTGACACTTCCCAATCCGGGGCGCCGGATCAAGCCCGAGATGGTCGCGAGCGTTGCGATTGTGCAGGAGGAGCTGTCCGGCGCCATCGTGGTGCCGCGGCAGGCTCTCGTGGCGATGGAGGAAGGGCACGTGGTGTTCGTCGTGGAGGGGAGCGGTGAAGAGGCGGTCGCGGTGGCCCGACGGGTCCGCATATCGGCAAGCCAGGGCAACGAAGCCGTTATTGACGAGGGGCTGGAGGCGGGAGACCGGGTGGTGGTGGTGGGCCAGCAGGGCCTGACCGCCGGCGACAGGGTACGGATCGTCCCGGGAGGGGCGGGGGGGGAGGGGTAGCACCGATGACAGACAACCACGACAAGACGGGCGCACCGTCGCACCGGAAGTCCTTCAAGGAGTTCGCGCTCACCTCTCTGGCCGTCAATAACACGATTTCGGTCGTCGTGCTCTTCGTGTTCATCACGATCGCGGGGCTGGTGTCCTACCGGGCGATTCCCAAGGAGTCGTTTCCCGAGACGGAAATACCTGTGGTCATGGTCAACACCATGTATCCGGGGGTATCGCCGGCCGACATCGAGAGCCTGGTCACCCGCAAGATCGAGGAGGAACTCAACACGATCTCCGACATCAAGGAGCTCACCTCCACCTCCGTCGAGGGCTATTCGTCGGTGACGGCCGAATTCGAGACGTCGACCAACATGGACGAGGCGCTGCAGAAGATGAGGGAGAAGGTGGACCTGGTCCGCCCGGATCTGCCCTCCGATGCAGAAGACCCGTTCATCACCGAGATTTCGATGAGCGACGCGCCCGTCATGCAGGTGAACCTTTCGGGCGGGTACGGGCTGGTACGGCTGAAGGAACTGGGCGAAGAACTCCAGGAACGCATCGAGTCGATCCCGGCGGTGCTGCGGGTGGGCCTGAGAGGCGGCCTGGAACGTGAAGTGAAGGTTGATGTGAACCTGGCCAGACTTCAGCACTACAACGTCTCCTTCGATGACGTGATCAGTGCGATTCGCCAGGAGAACGTGAATGTCCCGGGCGGGACGATCGACGTCAACGGGATGAAATACCTGGTGCGGGTCGACGGGGAATTCGACGACCCGGACGTGGTCGGAAGCCTCGTTGTGACGACGGTTGGCGGACGCCCGATCTACGTTCGTGACGTGGCGGAAGTGGAGTTCGGGTTCGCCGAGCCCGAGACATTTGCACGCCTGGGTGACGAGCCCGTGGTCACGCTTGACGTCGTCAAGCGGTCGGGCGAGAACATCATCGCGACCGCGGAAGCGGTGCGGGCCGAAATCGAGGCCATGCGCCCCCTCTTCCCTCCGTCGACGGTGGTTTCGATAACCTCCGACATGTCTGCCGACATCGGGGACATGGTCAGCAGCCTGCAGAACAACATCATATCCGGACTCGTGCTGATCGTCGGGATTCTGCTCTTCGTCCTTGGCCTGCGCACCTCGATCTTCGTCGCGATCTCCATTCCCACATCCATGTTTCTGTCCTTCGTGGTCCTGTGGTTCCTGGGAATCACGATGAACATGGTCGTGCTATTCTCGCTCATCCTCGCATTGGGGATGCTGGTCGACAACGCCATCGTGATTGTGGAGAACATCCACCGCTTCATCGAGGAGGGATGGGACCGCAGAGCGGCGGCGAAGAAAGCGACCGGAGAGGTGGCGGTACCCGTGCTGGCCGCAACCGCGACCACGCTGGCTGCCTTTACGCCGCTTCTGTTCTGGCCCGGTATGGCCGGTCAGTTCATGCAGTTCCTGCCGCTGACGCTCATCGTGACGCTGTCCAGTTCGCTCTTCGTGGCGCTGATCATCGTTCCCACCCTCTGTTCGCTCTTCCTCCGTCCTGAGAGCTCTCGTCCGCGTATGATGAACCGCAATGCGCGGGTGCTCCTTCTGGCGCTCGCCGTGCTGGCGCTACTGCTGGTGGCACTGGTCAATCCGCTCACCGCACTTCTATTCGTCGTGACGAGCACGGGATTGTGGCTGCTGCATGTCCGGATTCTCGACCGCATGGGCAAGGCCTTCATGGCGGGTGGATTTCCCCGCCTCGTGCGCTGGTACGAGCGCCGCCTGCGGTGGGCGCTCAACCACAGGGCGCTGGTGCTCACCGGTTCGGTCTCAGCGCTGATTGCGACAATCCTGGTGTATGGCAGGTTTGCCGCCCCGGTGGAGTATTTTCCGGAGGACATCCCTCCGAGCACCGTCTACGTCGCCATTGAAGGTCCCGTGGGAACCTCGGCGGCGGTGACGAACGGATACGCGAGCCGACTCAAGGCGGAACTCACGGGGATCGGCGGGGTCGCCGACGCCGAGACCGTCGTCACCACGGTGGGATCGGCGGGAGGGGGCGGTGGCTTCATGGACGGCGGCGGACCCTCGGGCCCCGAAGCCGGTCGCATCACGCTCGGGATGACCGACTATCAGGACCGCCGGTTCGACGTTTTCAACACGCTCGCTGACATGCAGGACCGGGTCGGCAGGGATCTGGCGGGTGCGGAAGTGCGTGTGGACAAGGTGACGGAAGGACCGCCCTCCGGCCCGCCCGTAAACATCGAGATCAGCGGGGAGGATCCGGAGAGGCTCGAAGAACTCGCGAAAGAGGCGATCAACGTGATCGAAGGCGCTCCGGTCTATTCCCGGCTGGTGGGGCTGGAGAGCGACATGGACGACGCCCGGCCGGAACTGCGCGTCGAGGTGGACCGCGAGAAGGCCAGCCTGTACGGCCTCTCCACGAACGACGTGGGATTCGTGGTGCGCGGGGCGATCAACGGCCTCGAGGCCGCCAAGTACCGAACGGGCAACGACGAATACGACATCATCGTGCGGCTGCGCGAGGAGGACAGGAGCGAACTGACCTCCCTGGACGGCCTGACCGCCTTTGCGGACGGGAAACAGATCCCGCTCCTTTCGGTTGCCGACTGGACGGTCGGAAGGGGGTACAGCGCGATACGGCGGAAGAACATGGACCGGGTGGCCACGGTCAGCGCAGAGGTCGCCGCAGGGTATAACAGCAACAGTGTCCGCAGCGAAGTGGAGGCGGTGCTTGAGGACTTTGCCGGCGCGCTCCCTCCGGGGTATCTCATGGCCTTCACCGGAGAGCAGGAAGATCAGCAGGAGGCCATGCAATTCCTGGTGACCGCGTTCATGGCGGCCCTGATGTTGATCGCCCTGATTCTGGTTTCACAGTTCAACTCGGTTGTGAAACCGGTGATCATCCTGTCATCGGTGGTCATGTCCACGATTGGAGTTCTGATCGGGCTCCTCGCCTTCCAGATGCCCTTCGTCATCATCATGACCGGCGTCGGGGTGATCTCGCTCGCCGGCATCGTGGTGAACAACGCCATCGTGCTGATCGACTACATCGATGTTCTGAGGGACCGTGACGGCATGGACAGGCGGGAGGCCATCGTGCAGGGTGGCAGGACGAGGCTGCGGCCGGTGCTGCTCACCGCGCTCACGACCGCTCTGGGTCTGGTGCCGCTGGCAATCGGGCTCAACTTCGACTTCTTCGGGCTCTTCTCCAGTCTGTCTCCCGAGTTGTTCTGGGGCGGGGAACAGGCGGCCTGGTGGGGACCGATGGCGGTAGCGGTGATCGTCGGGATCATATTCGCGACCTTTCTGACCCTGATTCTGGTTCCGGTCATGTACAGCCTTGTCGACGACTTCGCCAAGCTGTTCCGGCGCGACGGCGCGGGCGCGGTCGATTCGCGTGCCGACGCCGGTGCAGTCATTCTGGTACCACCCCTGATTCCCGGCTCGGAACGCGATCCGGAAGTTGCCGCCGCCGTACGGAGCTGACCTTGGGGGGGCAGTTCAGGCTCGCCCTGCCACCGGACAATGGAGAACCCGAAGATGACCAATCGACTGTCGTCCTTCCTCGTCGCGGCGACTGCCGCATGCGTGGCCGTCGCCTGCGGACCGGCCGCAGTCGATTCTCCCGAGGTCTCTCTTGCCAGAGGGACAGTCAACTCCGGTACGGGGATGGTCGTCTCGGCCTATCCCGACGCCAGCCAGGCGGGTGCCGAGGTGCTGAGGGCCGGGGGCAACGCCGTCGACGCAGCGATCGCTACGGGGCTTGCGCTGGCCGTGACGCATCCCACGGCGGGGAACATCGGAGGGGGCGGCTTCATGGTGATCCGCTTTCCGGACGGCACCTCCACCGTCTTCGACTTTCGCGAGAAGGCGCCCCTCGCCGCGCACCCGGAGATGTTCGTGGGCGAGGACGGGGAGTACTCCTCCCGGATACATCACCGAAGCCATCTGGCGGTGGGCGTGCCCGGGACGGTGGCGGGCTTCGCACTGGCACACGAGACGTACGGCGCGGCATCGTGGGGAGAGCTGGTCGACCCGGCTGTGGGGCTGGCCCGCGACGGGTTCGAGGTGAGCGAGCGTCTGGCCCGTTCGCTGGCCGGACGGCTGGAGGCGTTTCAGGACTATCCGGCGACGCACGCGCAGTTCTCCAGAGACGGTGTGCCATACCAGGCGGGCGAGACTCTCGTGCAGGCCGACCTGGCGGCCACTCTGGAAAGGATCCGGGATCAGGGCAGAGACGGCTTCTACTCGGGTGTCACCGCCCGCCTCCTGGCCGAGGAAATGGCAAGGGGGGGAGGCTGGATCACCGAGGAGGACCTCGCCAGGTACGAAGCTCGGGAGCGTGAGCCGGTACGGGGGACGTATCGCGGATACGAGATCATCAGCATGGCGCCGCCATCTTCGGGCGGGACCGCCCTGGTCGAGATGTTGAACGTACTGGAGGGTTTTGACGTCGCCGCCACGGGCCCCGGCAACCCGGAGACCGCACACCTTCTCATCGAAGCGATGCGGCGCGGGTTCCGGGACCGTGCACTGTTGCTGGCGGATCCCGATTTTGTCGAGGTTCCGGTCGGGCGGCTTACCAGCAAGGCGTACGCGGATGAGATACGGGGCACGATTCAGGCCGGCGCGGCGAGTGTTTCCGACCCGGGCGACGTGGACGGAATGCCCGGCTGGGAGAGTACCGAGACCACGCACTACTCGGTGGTGGACGGGGACGGGATGGCGGTTTCCGTCACGTACACCCTGGAGGGAGGCTACGGATCGTATATCACGGTTCCGGGAGCCGGCTTCCTCCTCAACAACGAGATGGGCGACTTCAACGGCCGGCCGGGACTCACCAACGAGCGCGGACTCATCGGAACGGAGCCGAACCTTGCGCGTCCCGAGCAGCGCATGCTTTCATCGATGACGCCCACGATCGTTGCGCGCGACGGCGAACTGGTGGCGGTCATCGGCAGCCCGGGAGGGCGCACGATCATCAATACCGTGCTCCACCTCGTCGTGAACCTGGTCGACTTCGGACAGTCCCCGGAAGAGGTGGTTGCCTCGAAGCGCCTGCATCATCAATGGCTGCCCGACGTGGCCCGTCTGGAGGATGGGTACATGAGCGCGGACGACGCGGCCGTGCTCGAGGCGATGGGTCACGTGATAAGCTGGGGGCGTGGGCAGGGGATCGCGCATTGCATCTTCGTCGATCCGGACTCGGGCGACCTGGTGGGAGTGCCGGATCCCCGCGACACGGACGGGGCCGCGGCCGGGTACTGAACGGGAGGGGGTTCGCCGGGTGGAGATCGGCTTCCGCGGGCTCAACCGAGCCACGCGAAGACGCTGAAGCCCAGGAAGTTCCCGACGACGTAACCGAAGACGCCCGTCAGGATGCCGGGCGTCACCAGCCCGTGCCAACCTCGTCCGGCAGCGAGAGCCGCCGCTGTAGGTGGCCCCAGGACGCAGGCGTTGGAGGCGATGAGGATTTCGGCGTAGCTGAAGCGGAAGATCCTGGCGCCCGCGGCCGAGACCGCGACCTGAACCAGGATTACAACGCACGCGTAGGTGAGCATCATCGCGGCGGCTCCGAGGAGCACACGCAGGTCGGCCGCGGCCGCGTAGACCACGAAGAAGACGTACAGCAGCAGCATCCCGAGTTCCTGATCGCCCTTGAGCGCGGCCATCCGGCGGGGAGCGGCGTTGGCGACCAGCACGGCGATGGCGGTCACGGCCAGAATGGCAAAGCGGGGCTGGCCCAGGGCAGAAGCGAGCCCGACGCCCGCCGCGCACACCAGCAGGCTCATGCCGATACCTGCGGCGATGTGCAGGATCGGGAGTGAGCGCGACGACGAAGCCGGAATCTCTTCGGGAGCGTGGGTCGCCTTGATGGCTTCCGTTTCGGGGCCACGCAGGGGGAGCCACCGGCGAATCGCGGCAAAGGTGGGCAGCAGCGCGAGCAGGAAGAGGTAGGAGATGCCCGCCAGACTCTCGGCGGCCAGTGCGGCCGCTCCAAGCGCGGGGTCAATCTCCACTGCTTGAGACACGGCCACGAAGTTGAGGCCGCCTCCGGTGTAACCCCCGACCAGCATCCCGGCATACTTGGCGGACTCGGGTACCTCGATCAGCGCGAAGGCGAGCCCCGCTCCCGCGATGATCCCGGTCGCGGAGATCAGAAACGCCACCAGGACCCGGCCTCCCTGCCGGAAGATCACCCTCATGTCCGCCTTGAAGAGGAGAAGTGGTATGGCGACCAAAATGAAGTGGTCGTTTACGAAGTCGTAGGCGGGAGACGTGAACGGAAGGATGCCCGTGTTGGAGAGGAGGAGCCCCCCAAGGAGCGCCAGCAACGCGGCCGAGAGCGTGCGCGCCCACGCAAATCTGCCCTCCAGGTACAGGGCGGCGGTCACCACGGCAAAGAGGGTGCCGGTAACGGCCAGAACGCTGTCCGGCGCCATCACCGGACTACCCTTCCAACATGGCGCGAGCCAGCCGGCTGGCCTCGCGGGGATCCGCCTTCCCCTGGCTGCGCTTCATCACTTCGCCGACGAACAGGCCCAGCAGGCGGCGTTCCCCGCTCCGGTACGCGGCCGCCTTGTCCGGGTAGTCGAGGACAACCTCTTCCAGGATCGCGCGCAGCACGGCCTCGTCGTCGATCTCTTCCAGGTCAAGCCCCGAGCACGCTTCCTCGAAGCCACCACCCCGGGCGAGCAGCTCGGCCACGACCGTGCGGCCCCGCCGGTGCGACATCCTGCCCGTGTCCACGGCTCGGACCAGGTCTGCGAGAGCCGCCGGCTCAAGGCGTTCCAGCTCGGCTCGATCGTCACTCCCGAGCAGCCTTGTGACTTCGTTCACAAGCCAGCTCGCGATCGAATCGGCACCCTCCGCGTAGCTCGCCCGGGCCAAATGGAACACGCTGAGGTAGCGCGGTGATCGCACCAGGCTCACGGCGGCGGCCTCCGAGACGCCGAGCCGCGCCAAGTGCCCGAAATCGAGGCGCTGCTTCGCCGTGCGGAGGGATGCGGAGGGTGACGAGGGGCCCGCGCGCGTCTTGCCTCGCTCCGCGTGGGCGGCACGATTCGCCGGGCTCACCGGTTCTTCGCCGGCCGACGTCGCGCGTTGTGCCCGCCCTTCCCAGCTCGCTCGCAGCGTGACGGTGCGATTGAAAACCAGGCTTCCGTCGCGCGAGTCTTCGGGATCGGAGAAGAAATATCCCAGACGTTCGAACTGGTAGTGCGTCGCCGGGGGCGTTCCCACAAGCCCCGGTTCCACAAGCGCGCCGGTCACGATCCGTTCCGAGTCCGGGTTCAGAGCCGCGGCGAGATCGTCGTCCGGTGGTTCCGGCACGTTGAACATCCGATCGAAGAGCCGTACTTCCGCCGGGATCGCACTGCCCGCCTTCAGCCAGTGGATCGCACCCCGCACGCGGCGACCGACCGGGGCTACGCCTCCCCTGGTATCGGGGTCGATCGCGCACCGCAGCTCGACCACGCGGCCCGCTGTGTCCTTCAGGACCTTGTCGCAGCGGATCACGTAGGCGTACTTCAACCGTACCTCGGCGCCGGGCGACAGCCGCCGGAATCCCGTTGGCGGGTCTTCCCGGAAGTCCTCCCTGTCGATCAACAGAGTCCGGCCGAAGGGGAGCTCCCGGGTACCGGACTCACCGGCGTTGCCCGGCAGACGCGGAGCCCTGAAGACCTCTTCCCGTGCTTCCGGATAGTTGGTCAGCACCACCCGGAGAGGATCCAGGACGCAAAAGGCTCGGGGCGCCTTGTGGTTGAGGTCGTCGCGCAACGCGAATTCGAGCTTGGCGATGTCCACGCGGGAATGTGCCCTGGCTACGCCCACCATCTCGCAGAGCGTACGGATTGCCTCGGGCGTGACTCCCCTCCGCCTCAGCCCCGCAAGCGTGGACATGCGCGGGTCGTCCCAGCCGTGCACGAGCCCCTCTTCAACCATCGGACGCAGTTTTCGCTTGCTGGTCACCACGTAGTCCAGGATCAGCGGCGCGAATTCGGTCTGCTCGGGCCTCGGGGCGGGTGAATCCGTGTGTTCGAGCAGCCAGTCGTAGATCTCCCGGTTGTTCTCGAACTCCAGGGTGCACAGCGAATGTGTGACCCGCTCCAGCGAATCGGAGAGGCAGTGGGCGAAGTCGTACATGGGGTAGATCGGCCACGTGTCCCTTTGGCGGTAGTGACGGGCGTGGCGGATCCTGTACAGAAGCGGGTCGCGCATGACCATGTTGGGGTGCGCCATGTCGATCCGCGCACGGAGCACGTGGCTGCCATCGGGGAAGTCACCCGCCCGCATACGCACGAAGAGTTCCCGGTTCTCGTCGCGCGACCGATCCCTGAACGGGCTGTTCACCCCGGGGCGGGTAACACTGCCGCGCCGCTCGCGGATCTCCTCCTCCGACGACGAATCCACGTACGCGAGGCCCTTGTCGATCAGGACCATCGCATAGCGGTAAAGCTCCTCGAAGTAGTCGGACGCGTGGTACAGGTGCTCGCCCCAGTTGAAACCGAGCCACCGGATATCGCGCTTCATCGCCTCGACGTACTCGGCCTTCTCCGTGTCGGGGTTGGTGTCGTCGAGGCGGAGGTGGCATCGGCCCCCGGGGTGCTCAGCGGCAATCCCGAAGTTCAGGCAGATCGCCTTGGCGTGACCGATGTGCAGAAACCCGTTCGGTTCGGGAGGGAAGCGGGTAACGACACGGCCCCCGTACTTTCCCGTCTTCAGGTCCCTCGAAATCCTGGCTCTTATGAAGTCCATTCCACCCCCTCCATCGCACGGCGCAGTCGGGCCCGTCCCGGCGCCGCGCTTCAACCCTGTCCAACCGGTCGCGCTCCGTCAACCGCGACTGGCGCACCGCGCCTCCCGTTGGTAGGCTACGGTCCCGGTGCCGCGGGGAGGCCACGCCACGGCGGACCCCGAAACCCAGGAGGAGTTGAATGAAGTCCCATTGGTCGATCCGGTCGAGCACGCTGTTCTTCGTTGCCCTGGCGGCCTCGCCCTTCCTTGCGGAGGCCCAGAGGACCCAGAAGCCCGTTCTTCACGGCAAGGAGTGGGTCGCCATCACCGGCAAGCCGCTCGGCGCCACGGCAGGGGCAATGATGTTCATCAGGGGCGGCAACGCGGTTGACGCGGCCGCCGCCATGCTGGGAGCCACGTCAACCATGTGGGATGTGCTGGGCTGGGGCGGCGAAACCCAGGCCCTGATCTACAACCCGGAGACCGGCAAGGTCGTCGGAGTCAATGCGCTGGGGGCCGCGCCCTCCGGTGCCACACCGGAATTCTTCCATGAACAGGGCATGGCGATCCCGCCGGCGTACGGCCCGCTCGCGGCGGTGACTCCGGGCACCCCGGGCGGGCTCATGGTCATGCTTGCAGAGTACGGCCGCCTCAGCCTCGCCGAGGTCCTGGAGCCGGCGATCGACATGGCACGCGGCTATCCGATCGAAGCGCAGACGGCCAACTCGATCGAGCGCGAGAAAGACCGAATGGCCGAATGGCCGTACTCCAGGGAGGTGTTCCTCCCGCACTACGGTGAAGAGCGAGCCGCGCCCGAAGCCGGCGAGATCTTCGTGCAGGACGACCTGGCGCGCACGCTGGAGAAGCTGATCGAGGCCGAGGCGGAAGCGCTGGCCGCGGGAGCGTCACGGCGCGACGCCATCATGGCGGCGTACGATCGCTTCTACCGGGGGGACATCGCCGAGGAGTTCGTTCGCGGATCCCGGGAACAGGGCGGGCTCCACACCGTCGAGGACCTCGCCAACTGGCAGGTGTACCTGGAGGAGCCGGTCATGGCATCGTACAAGGGAATCGATGTCTACAAGCTCACCACCTGGGTGCAGGGCCCTGTTCTCCTGCAGGCTCTGAACATCCTGGAAGGGCTGGACGTCGGTGCCATGGGCTACAACTCGACGCGCTACATCCATGCCCTCTACCAGGCCATGAACCTGGCCTTCGCCGATCGGGACTTCTACTACGGCGATCCCTACTATCCGCCCGCCGAACCCGTCGAGGGCCTGCTCTCGAAGGAATACGCCAGGACGCGCGCGGCCGGTATCGACTGGCAGCGAAACGACCCCGCGGTGCTGCCTGGAGATCCGTATCCGTTCCAGAGCGGGACGAACCCGTTCCTCCACCTCATCGAATCGTGGAACACCACCCCGGCTACGACGCCCCAGGTGTCCGAAATGGACTTCGAGGAAGCCTTCTACGCCGGGACGACATCCATACAGGCTGCGGATGCCGATGGATGGGTGGTGTCCGTGACACCCTCCGGCGGCTGGATCCCCGCGGTCATAGCCGGCCGTACCGGGGTTGGCATGAGCCAGCGCATGCAGAGTTTCGTGCTCGATGAACGGACGGGCCCGTACAACGTGGTGGAGCCCGGGAAACGGCCGCGAGCTACGTTGACGCCGTCGCTGGCCCTGAAGGATGGACGGCCGTTCCTCAGCTTCGCCGTGCAAGGTGGTGATGGACAGGACCAGAACCTCCTCCAGTTCTTCCTGAACGTCGTCGAGTTCGGCATGAACGTTCAGCAGGCGGCGGAGGCGGCCAACTTCAACAGCTACCAGATGCGGAGTTCGTTCGGCGCGCATGAGTCGCAGCCGGGCCGCATCCTGCTCAACGACGGAGTGCCTGCATGGGTCCGCGCCGAACTGGAGGAGATGGGGTACGAGCCCACCTTCGCTTCGCGTACGTCGGGACCCATCAATGCCATCTTCTTCGACGCGGCGACGGGGACGATGTGGGGCGGGTCCAGCAACCACGGCGAGGACTACGGCATCGCGTGGTGACCGACGGCGCCCACCGTCCGCGCCCTCACGGCTGGGGCGCCGGCTGGAATGGGCACGGCGCCGGAGGGGCCGCACGATGGTGACGCCCGCCAACGGCATGGATGCGCCTTCACCGCGCCGGGTCGTGATCGAAGGCGCGGGCCACCCGGCCGTATCGGGCCTGCTCACCGAGGCGGCTTCCGCGTCCTGCCTGCTCGTACTCGGGCACGGCGCAGGGGCTCCGATGACGCATCCGTTCATGGAGGCGCTGGCGGCCGCGCTCCAGCAGGAGGGGATGTCGACCCTGCGCTACAACTTCGCCTATATGGAGGCGGGGCGCCGGCGCCCGGACCACCTGCGCCGCCTGTTGGCTGTGGTGGCTTCCGCCCTGGTCTCGGGGCGTGAGTGCGCCGGGGGAGTGCCTGTGTTTGCCGGCGGCAAGTCCATGGGCGGCCGGATGACCTCCACACTGGTAGCCGACCACCTCGATGCGGGCCCCGGCGGCACCGAAACCGTTTCGGGCCTCGTCCTTTTCGGCTTCCCCCTCCACGCGCCGGGACGCCGCGAGAGCGTGAGGGGAGAGCACCTGGCGCGGGTTCCGTGCCCCATGCTCTTCCATCAGGGCACCCGCGACCGCCTGGCCGACCTGGAGTTGCTCCGCCCGCTCCTGCAGAATGTGGGGCCGAGAGCCACGCTGCACGTTGTCGAGGGCGGCGACCACTCCCTCGGCATGCTCAAGCGCTCGGGACGCACGCAGGACGACGTGCTGGCAGAGGTCGCCGGCGTCACTCGACGCTGGGTGGACGGGGTGCTGTCGCAGCGGGCCAAGCGCGCATGAGCGGCACCAATCCGCTCCTCGAGCGCGGCTTCCCGGTTCCCTTTGACCGGATTGCCCCGCGCGATGTGGAGCCCGCGGTCAGCCACGTCCTCAAGCGGGCCGGCGAGCGCATCGAGGCGCTTGGCGCGGGGACCGGCGGATCCTACGCCGAGGTGGTGGGGGCACTGGACGACGTCACCGACGATCTGGAGCGCACCTGGTCCCCCGTCTCCCACCTGAACAACGTGCACGCAACCCCCGAGCTGCGGGATGCCTACGCGGCCGCGCTGCCCGAGGTCACCCGCTTTGCGAGCCGCGTCCACCACCACGAGGGCCTGTTTCGACGCCTGCGCGACTTTGCGGCCTCGCCCCGGGGCGAGGCCCTCGCCGGACTGCGAAAGCGCCACCTTGAGAAGACGTTGCGGGACTTCCGGCGCGCGGGAGCGGAGCTTGGCCCGGCCGAGAAACAGACGCTGGAGACGTTGCGCCTCGAACTCTCCGAGTTGAGCCGGCAATTCGAAGAGAACCTCCTCGAGACCACCGCGGCCTACGCCCGTGTGGTGTCGCGGGAAGAGACCCTGGCAGGGCTTCCCGCGACGGCACTGGAACGCGCCGCCCAGCTCGCAGCCGACCGCGGCGAGGACGGCTGGCTCCTCACCCTGGACATGCCGAGTGTGCAGTCGGTGCTCCAACACGCAGACGATCGCGCCCTTCGCCGCGAGATCCACGCCGCGTATCTGGACCGCTGCGCTGGAGGCGAACGCGACAACAGGCCTCTGGTCGAGCGCATCCTGGAACTCCGCCGAGAGCTCGCGACGATCCTCGGCTACCCCGATTTCCCGGACTACCGCCTGGAAACCCTGATGGCGGGCTCTGGCGGGCGGGTGCGGGGCTTCCTGGACGAACTCATTGCCGGCACCCGCCCCTTCCACGAGCGCGACACGGCCGAACTTGAGGCACACGCCGGGCAGCTGGGCCTCGATGCCCTGGAGCCCTGGGACGTCTCCTACCTGATGGAGAAGATCCGCAAGGACCGTTTTCAGGTCGACGACGAGATGCTCCGGCCATGGTTTCCGCTCGACGAAGTGCAAACCGGCCTCTTCCACATCGCCGAGCGCATCTTCGGGCTGTCGGTGCGACAGGTCGACAATCCCGCCGTCTGGCACCCCGACGTGTCCTTCTTCGAGGTGCGGGACGCCGCCGGACTCCATCTCGGCTCATTCTACACGGACTGGTTTCCCCGGGAAACGAAGCGCCAGGGCGCCTGGATGGACAACCTCGTTTCGGGGGGCCCCTCGGCCGACGGGTTTCGCCCTCACCTTGCCTTCATCGGCGGGAACTTCACCCCGCCCACCAGAACCCGTCCGGCTCTCCTGACCCACCGGGAGGTGCAGACGCTCTTCCACGAGTTCGGCCACTTGCTGCACCACACCAGCTCGCGGGTCGAGATACCCTCCCGGGGTGGCGTCAACGTTGCCTGGGACTGGGTCGAAGTCCCCTCCCAGATCATGGAAAACTGGACGTGGGAGAGCGAAGCGCTCGACCTCTTCGCCCGCCACCATGAAACCGGCGAGACACTCCCGGATGCGATGCTGGAGCGTCTCATTGCGGCACGGCGCTTCATGGGGGGCTGGGTCCAGATGCGGCAGCTCTCCTTCGCGAACCTGGACCTGGAGCTTCACCGCAGCTACCGGGGGGACGGGCCGGTCATGGACTACGCCGCCGACCTGCTCAGATCCTTCGTGCCTTCGCGAGGTTTCGTCGAGCGGCACATCCTGCCATCGTTCTCCCACCTTTTCGCCGGCGGCTATGCTTCGGCCTACTACTCCTACATCTGGTCCGAGATGCTGGAGGCGGACGCGTTCTCCCGCTTCAAACGGGAAGGGGTCCTGAATCCCGAGGTCGGACGCGCCTTCAGGGAAAGCGTTCTCTCGCAGGGAGACAGCCGCGACCCCGAGGAGCTGTTCCGGGAATTCCTGGGACGCGACCCGGATCCGGCCGCGTTGATCCGGCGGAATCTCGGGAACATCTGACGAAGAGGCGTCTCCGGCGCCACGCTATCTGCCGAACAGGCGCTGCAGCCGGTCGAGACTGCGTCCCAGGTCGGGTCTGATGCCGAGCACGTCCCGCATCGGATCCTCCCGATGGGCCATGCGTTCGGGCACCGTGCCGATCGTGTGGTCGGAGATTGCGAGGCTTCCGTCCACTTCCGCCCAGTCAAGGGGAGCCGACACGGGAGCACCGGGTTTGGGGCGGACGCAGTAGGGGGCCACGATCAGGCGGCCGTGACCGTTCTGGAGGAAGTCGACGTAGACCTTGCCCTCGCGCCGGGAAGGCACCCGGGCGACGGTCGCGATGTCCGCCAGCTCCTTCACGGCCATAAGCGCCAGCAGCTGCGAGATCGAGCGGGACTGCTCGTAGGTCACCTGCCGTCCGAGCGGAATCAGCACGTGGAGTCCGGTCGAGCCGCTTGTCTTTACGAACGAGGGCAGTCCGATCTCCTCGCACAGTTCCTTCAGAAAGAGGGCGATCCTGACGACGTCGGCAAAGGGTGCTTCCTTGGGGTCGAGATCGAGGACGGTGAAGTCGGGGCGGGAGATGTCGGCGACCCGGCTTTGCCAGATGTGGAGAGGGATGCTGGCACTGTTGGCGACGTACAGCAGCGTTTCGAGGTCGTCGGCAACGAAGTAGTCCAGTTCGCGTTCCGAGCCTTCGCTGTAGAGGCGGACCCGGCGGATCCACGCCGGGGCGAACTCGGGGGCGTTCTTCTGGAAAAACGACTTGCCGTGAATGCCGTCCGGGAAGCGGGTCAACACGACCGGGCGGTCGGCGAGGTACGGCAGAATCCAGGGTGCAACCGCTCGGTAGTAGTCGACCAGGTCGCCCTTTGCGTATCCGTCCTCGGGCCAGAACGGCTTGTCGAGGTTGGTGAAATGGACGACCCGCTGTGGAGCCGCCTCCACCACGCCGTCAGGCTCGGCGAGGGCCCGTCCCGCGTCGCTCATGACGCAATCTTCGGGAGGCTTGTCATCACGCAGCCGCAGGAACGAGGGGTGGCGCAGGACGCCTGACCCGGTGAGTTCCTTGTACCGCACCTCGGCGACCAGCTCCGGGACCACCCAGTGATGCCTTCCGCTTCCGGCCGCTTCCGCTCCCGACGGTGGCGGAGCCGCCGGAAGGCCTCGCAGCAGCTCGCCCAGCTCATTGAGCAACCGAACCGGGAATCCCGTCCCCACGCGGCCGGCATAGACGAAACCGCGTCCGTCCCAGCTGGCCAGGTGAAGCGTACCGAACCCGGTCCTTCCCGACTCCGGCTCCGTGAAGCCGTGGACCACGAAGTCCGAGGTGTGCGTGACACGAACCTTCAGCCATGAACGGGTCCGGCCCCCGATGTAGGCCGAGTCCGCGCGCTTGGCCACGACCCCCTCCAGCCCCAGCCCGGCGACCTGCCGAAACATCTCTTCGCCCTTCTCGGGGATGTGGTCGGAGTAGCGCAACGGACCGGTGGAAGGAAGGACGTCGCGCAGTACGGCCTTGCGTTCCAGGAGCGGCAGCCCCCGAAGATCGTAGCCCTCGAAGGCGAGCAGATCGAACGCATAGCAGGTGGCGGGGAGCGTAACCGCCGCTCGCTCGATGTCGGACGCGCGCTGCAGGCGGCCGCGCTTCTGGATCAACTGGAAACTCGGGAGTCCGCTGGCGTCGTTCACGACCACCTCGGCGTCGAGCACCAACGACGAGTAGGGGAGCCTGGACAGCGCCAGCGCGACCTCGGGGAAAACCCGGGTGAGGTCATTGCCGTTCCTCGAGATCAGCGTCGCCGTCCCGCCTGCCACCTCTCCCAGCAGTCGGTATCCATCGTATTTCAGCTCGAACACCCATCCGGGTGACGAGAACGCTTCTTCGCGGGGCTCCGGATTCATCACCGTCACCCCGCTCGCGGCAACGGACGCCAGAACGGCTCCGGCACGGGCGCAGCGCTCCCGGATGCGTGCGCCGAAGTCGCCCCCGGTCCCCAGTTCCTCCACCGTCAACCCCGAGAGAATCGAGTCGTCGGGGTAGTCCCCGGTGCCCCCCTCCGGATCCTCGTACGCGTCGCTCTCCTTGATCAGGAGCCAGTGATTGTCGGCGCCCCCCTTCGTTCGCACCAGCGTCCAGCGCCCTCGCAGCTTGTACCCGCTGAGGTCGAAGAGCAGTTTCCCCTTCCGCATGCCTTCAACGGCGTCCTCCACCGCCGTCCACAACCCCCGGTCCCACACGATGGACGGGCCGGCGCCGTAGTTGTCGGCGGGGATCACACCCTCGAAGTCGGCGTACTCCAGCGGGTGGTCCTCGACGTGTACGGCGAGGCGCTTGTCCGCCTGGTTCGGCGAGGGGCCCTTCGGTACGGCCCACGAGACCAGAACGCCGTCCATTTCCAGGCGGAGATCCCAGTGGAGAGAGGACGCGTGATGCTTGTGGATCACGAAGAGACTGCCCCCGCCGGCTCTCGCCCCACCGAATGGCTCGCTTGTCCCCGACGCCGAGCGCTTCGCGCGATACGAGCCCAGCTTGCCGCCGGCTTCGGCGCGTCCGTCGTCAGATCCTGTTGATCCCATGAGCCCGATGTCTATACGTTATCGGCATGAGTGCACGCCCGATCTCCACGTCGACCGTCTCCTTCGGTCTGGTCTCGCTGCCGGTCAAGCTCTACTCGACCGGGCAGTCCTCCGCCAAGGTGCGCTTCAACTGGATCAACCGCGACACCGGATCGCGCGTCAAGTACAAGTACGTGGACGGACAGAGCGGGGACCCGGTCGAGCGCGACAACCTGGTAAAGGGCTACGAGTTCGCCAAGAACCAATATGTCACCTTTGAGCCCGACGAGCTGAAGGCGATCGAAGCCCAGTCGACCGAGATGATCGAGATCACCGAGTTCGTCCCCGCCGCGGACATCGACCGCGTCTACCTGGAGCGTGCGTACTACCTGGGTCCGGCGAGGGGCGGCGCCCGAGCCTACAGGCTGCTGTCCGCAGCGCTCACGGAGATGGACCGGGTGGCCATCGCACGACACTCCGCGCGCGGGAAACAGCGGCTGGTGATGATTCGCCCGATGCGGGACGGTCTCATTCTGGAGCAGCTCTACTACCCCGACGAGGTGCGATCGTTCGACGAAGTGCCGATGGAAGACGGGGAGGTGAGCGAGGCCGAGCTGGCACTGGCGAAGCAGTTCATCGAGCAGGCCGCCAGCGAGGCGTTCGACCCCGCCCGGTATCGTGACGAGGTGAGGGAACGGGTTCAGGCACTGATCGACAGGAAGATCGAGGGCGAGCAGATCACCCTCGCACCCCAGGACGAGCCCGAGACCAAGATCATCGACCTGATGGAGGCGCTGAAGGCCAGTCTGGGTTCAGGAGTGGAAGAAGGGAAGGACACGCCGAGGGCCGCCGCCGCGGGAGGGTAGGGGCACCGGGCCGCAAGCCGATTGCCGGACCCCGCTATCGGTCGCCTTCCCGCAGGATCCACACCCGGATCAGAACGGTTCCCCAGACCAGGCCCACGCCACCCCATACCAGCCTCGCATACATGGGAGGCAGATCCAGGCCAGCCTGAATGACGAGCCCGCCGCCCGCGACCAGGAGAAGGGTTCCGATGAAGAACGCTGTGTCTTCCCACTGGGAACTTGGCTTGCTCATTTCGCCGCTTTCAGAATCCGTGTGAAGTGCATGCTGCCAAATCTGGTGTCCGGCGGCCCCGGCCACCAGCACCAGGACCGCCTCCGGCCACTGGAGCGGACCCCGAGCCGCGGTTAGCTTCCCCGTGTAGCGGCAGCGCCGCTTCTCCCAGCGCCCGTAGCTCAGCTGGATAGAGCATCGGCCTTCTAAGCCGAGGGTCCCAGGTTCGAGTCCTGGCGGGCGTATTCGGTTGTGCCGGACCGATTATCGGCGCTCCGGAACCGCCTCCATGAGGAGTTCGAGAGCCCGGTTCAGGGCCTGGCGTCCAGGGCCGCTCCCGCTGTAGTGACCGAGGCGCGCGACTACCATGTCGTGAGACGGAATGATCAGGGTGGTCTGTCCCCCGGCACCGGCCATGAAGAACGCGGTCGAGGGTACGGGGTATTGCCCCGCCTGGTTGACCCAGAAGAAACCTCCGCCGTATTGGTGGCGTCCGTCGGCTTCCCACGCGGGAGCCAGGGTGGAAACATGGTCCACGTAGCCCTCGGGCAGGAGGCGTTCGCCGTTCACGACGCCGTCCGTCAGATAAAGGTTTCCGAGCCTCGCCCAATCCCGGCCGCTGCCGAACTCGTATCCCTGCAGCAGGAAGTTGCCGTACGGGTCGGTTTCGGGGATGAGGTTGCGGATGCCCAGCTTGTCGAAGAGGTGCCGCTGCGGGAACTGATGGTAGTTCTCGCCGAGACCCTGCTCGACCCCGAGACGCACCAGGTAGTTGGTGGTCACAGGGTCCGAGTTGCGGTAGCGGCCGACGGTGTTCGGCTCCCATTGCTGGTCCTTGCCGGCGGCCCACTCGAACGAGTTTACCGTCCCGGTATAGACATAGATATGGTCCGCGTACCCGACCTCCGGATCGAAGTCCGGATCCTGGGGAGCGCGGAAGCGAAGTCCCGAAGACATCCGCATGATGTCGCCGATGCGGATCGCCTGGCGCGGATCGCCTTCGCCTTGCCACTCCGGAACCGGCGCCGACTGCCACAGGTCATAGACTCCCTTGTGGATGAGCACGCCCATGAGGGTGCCCGTGAGGCTCTTGCCCATGGACCAGCTCTCGAGCGGTGTATCGTGGCTGATTCCTTCCCGGTAGCCTTCGCCCAGAAGGCGCCCCCGGTGCGTTACCACGAACGCCGCGGTGAGCGCGTCCGGCGGATCGAAGGCGGCGGCGACCGCGTCGGCGACCTTGTCCATGTCCACGTCCTCGGGGAACGGGTCATCGGAGAGCATGTCGCCCATGGGCCACGGGGTGGTCTCGGGGTCGGGCAGGTTCGGCGTTACCGCGACGGCCTCGTAGTAGGGCTCCGACTCGCCGACCGGCAGTGCCACGCACCCCTGGTCACCATGCACCTTCGCGGATCGCACGGTGCCGTCCGGAAGCGTGAGATGGACCCGCCGGTTCTCATGATCCACGACCGTGTCGGTCACGGCACCGCGGAGCTCGGGCGGGGAGCTGAAGAACCCGGTGTTCGCGGCTGCGAAGTCGGGATCGAGTCCCGAAAGAAAGACGTTGGAGCAAAGAATCTTGGCAAAGCCGGCGGTGGCGTGCACAATGGGGTCACCCGGCGGGACCACCCAGTCACCGGGGATTTCCAGTGACTCGCCGCGCGCGATCAGGGCGGCGTCGGGGTCCTCGGTCGCGTCGGTGTCGGCCGGCTGGTCGCTCTGGCCACAGCCAAGAATGAGAAGTGCCGGGGCAGAGAGAAGGAGGCGGTGTCTCATGTGGTGCTCCGAGAAAGGTGGGACGGGGTTCGCCGTATTCGGACAGGATAGGACATTCCCGGCACGCGGCAAGCCTTGTCCCGGGGGCCGACACTCGCGCGGGCCGCGGTTTACCATCGTGTTCGAATCGTTTACCTTTCTCTCCGGTTAGCCCCTGCGGAGCCCGGCTTGGCGGCCCCGCGGGACCCACGGTGGGCGTAGCTCAGTCGGTTAGAGCGCCGGATTGTGGTTCCGGAGGTCGCCGGTTCGAATCCGGTCGTCCACCCTTGGGCCGGGGCGGTGGCGGCACGGGAGTGCCGAAGCCCGCC